>Ga0187849_1000242_pt1 | contig 79338 bp, 75 predicted proteins | sample June2016WEW_4_10_2_FD_132412 | JGI IMG/M metagenome (GOLD analysis project Ga0187849, IMG submission 132412) | Peatland microbial communities from SPRUCE experiment site at the Marcell Experimental Forest, Minnesota, USA - June2016WEW_4_100 | ecosystem: Environmental > Terrestrial > Soil >... | reverse complement strand
TTCCTGGCGGTGTACCGCGAAGGCTTCGAGACGGTGCTGTTCTACAAGGCGCTCTACGTCACCGGCGGCGCGGGGGGCGCGGCGCCGATCACGGCGGGCCTCGCGGCGGGCGCCGTGGTGCTGGTCGCGCTCTACGTCGGCATCGAGAAGTTCGGCATCCGGATCCCGCTCCGGCCCTTCTTCGCCGTCACCGGCGCGACGCTCTACTTCATGGCGTTCGTCTTCGCCGGCGCGGGAGTGAAGGAGCTGCAGGAGGGCGCGATCGTCCCCACGACGCTCATCCCCGGCGCGCCGCGCTGGGAGTTCTTCGGCATCTATCCCACGGTGGAATCGCTCGCGCTCCAGCTTCTCGTCTTCCTGGGGCTCGTGATCGCGATCGTCTGGTGGCTCAAGCAGCGGCGCCGGCGGGACGATGGCGCGAGCGCCACGGAGCTTCCGGAAACACGATAGCCTGCCGTTTCCGGCAGGCTATCCTGATCCACGGCGACGCCCCCCTCAGGAACTCAGTCGCCTTGGAAACCAATGCGACTCCTAGAGGGAGCAATCCCCGTGCCCAACCCAAGGAAATAGTCAGCGCGTTGCTGCATCTGCAGTTAGCCATCCATGACCAGTCGCCGACCCGTCAATCTGATGGCACTTAGCTGTCAACGAATTAGACAACTGTAAAAAAACTAGACGATTCTGATTGTCAGGCGGTGGCGGCTTCCAGCGGGTGGGAGCAGCGCCGCATGAGATACGCGCCCGCGGCGATCAGGAGGACGCCGAGGATCTGCGCGACGGTGATGGGGCCGAGGATGCGGTCGTCCTTGGCGCGGAAAATCTCGGCGACGATCCGCTCGACGCTCGAGAGCACGAGGTAGACGCCGAAGAGCCAGCCCGCGGCGTGCCGGTGCGCCCGCCACCGCCACAGCAGCGAGAAGACCACGAAGGTCATCGCGATCTCGTAGAGCTCCGTGGGGTGCACCGTGAGCACCTGGATCGGCAGCGTGCCGGCCGGGACGGCGGCGTGGAACTGCTGCTGGAGGTTCGCGGCGGTCGAGGGCGGCGCGCCCTGCGGGAACGCCATCGCCCACGGCAGGCGCGAGGGGAGGCCGTAGTCGTCGTTGACCAGGAAGCAGCCGACGCGGCCGAGCATGTAGCCGACGGCGAGGGAGGGCGAGACCGCGTCGAGGAGCACGGGGAACGGGAGCTTCTTGAGCCACATGTAGGCGAACACGGCTGCGACGCCGCCGGCGAGGCCGCCGTACCAGACGAGGCCGCCGCGGGAGAAGAACGCGGCGATGTGCCCGACGGAGATCGCGAAGTAGAGCTTCGAGCCGGCCAGCCCGCCGAGGACGCCGAGGACGACGGAGTCCCAGGCGATGGCGGCGTCGAACCCCCGGCGGCTCAGCTCGCGCGAGTAGATCCAGCCGGCGACGAGGAAGCCCAGCATCATCATCATGCCGTAGCCGGTGAGCGTGAAGCCGCCGAGGTGGATGAAGAACGGGTAGACGGTCACGCGCGCACCAGGCCGGGGAAGGGGAGCCGCGCGGCGGCGTCGAGCGCGCGGCCCGAGCCCGCTTCGCTCGCGTGGAAGATCCCCGCGCGGGCGATCATCGCGGCGTTGTCGGTCGAGAGGCGGGGCGAGGGCGCGTGGAGCGTGGCGCCGTGCCGCTGCAGCGCCGCGGCCATCGCGTCCCGGAGCGCGCGGTTGCACGCGACGCCGCCGCCCAGGACGACGCGCGAGCGGCCGCACGATTCCACCGCGCGCGCGGTCTTGGTCACGAGCACCTCGATCACGGCGTCCTGGAAGCCGCGGGCGAGGTGGACCGTGTCGGCGGCGGGATCCTTCGAGGCGCGCACGGCATGGATCACCGCGGTCTTGAGCCCGCTCATCGAGAGGTCGAAGTAGTCGGCGTCGCCGGGGCGCTGGCGGGCGTTGAGCATCGGCCGCGGGAAGGTGAAGCGCGCGGGATCGCCCTCGCGCGCGGCCTTCTCCACCGCCGGGCCGCCCGGGTACCCGAGCCCCAGGAGCGAGCCGACCTTGTCGAACGCTTCGCCCACGGCGTCGTCCCGCGTCTCGCCCAGGAGCCTGTAGCTGCCCCAGGCCGGGACGTCGAGCAGGAGCGAGTGGCCGCCGGAGACGATCAGCCCGACGAACGGCGGCACCGCCGCGGGATCGTCGAGCGCCGTGCCGAAGAGGTGGGCTTCGAGGTGGTGCACGCCGACCAGCGCTCGCCCGGTCCCGAGGGCAAGCCCCTTGGCGTAGCTCACGCCGACCAGCAGGGCGCCGATGAGGCCGGGCCCCTCGGTGACGGCGATGAGGTCGAGGTCCTCGAGGTCGAGGTGCGCGTCGCTCAGGGCGCGGTCCACGACCGGTCCGAGGGCCGTGAGGTGGGCGCGCGAGGCCAGCTCGGGGACGACCCCCTTGTAGACCTGGTGCACGTCCTGCGAGAGGATGACGCACGACGCCACGCGCGCGGCGTCGCTCCCCACCGCGCCCACGACGACGGCGGCGGCGGTCTCGTCGCAGGACGTCTCGATGCCGAGCGCGTTCACGTCTTCTTGATCCTGCCGGAGAGCGTGACGGTGAGCGGCGTCATCCTCAGGACGGCGCGACCGGCGGTGTCGAGCTGCACCGTGCGCTCGAACGACCCGGCGACGCCGCGAAGGTCGAGCGGCTCGGTGTTCAGGGAGTCCAGCGCGCCGACCAGCGAGCGCGGCCCGCTGACGCGCACGACCGGCGGGACGACCGCGAGGGTGCCCTCCAGCGCGAAGCCCGAGTCGGCCTGCACCACGGCCCGCACCGCCACGGTCCGCTGCGCGCGGCGGTCGAGGAGCAGGTCGATCTCGCGCGGCTCGACGTCCTGCACCATCAGCTTCACCCCGCCCGGCACCTGGACGTCCGAGGGCGCCATCACGAGGTGGTGCCGCGTCCCGGCGCCCACGCCGGTCTCGTTGATCACCGCGCGAATGACGAGCGGGCCGGTGAGCCGGAGCAGCTCGCGCTGCGGCCCGGAGACCAGCGCCTTGACCGGCGGCGGCGTCTGGGCGGAGGCGACGTCGGGAGGGAGGACCAGGTCGAGCTGGATGCCGACCAGCTGCGTGGTCGGCTTCTCCAGCGCGACGGCGACCCAGAGGATGATGGCGAGAGCGAGCGCGGCGAGCTTCAGCGGCCAGTGGCGGAGGATCGCGCCGCGCGGCGACACGGATCAGCCCTGTTGCGCCAGCAGGCGGCGCACCAGGTCCTTGTTGACGGTGGCGTCCCAGTCGGTGGCGCCGATGACCTTCTTGACGATCTTCCCCTGCCGGTTGATCACGAAGCTCTCGGGCACGCCCGTCGTCTGGTAAATGTGCTGGATGTGTCCGGACCGATCCTGCAGGATCCGGAAGGTGAGGCCGTAGTCCTGCGCGAACTGCCGCACCGCCTCGGGGCCGCCCTCGTCGATGCTCACCGAGACGATCTTCAGTCCCTTCGGCCCCATCTCCCGCTCCAGCTGTTCGAGCGACGGCATCTCGATCTTGCACGGCTCGCACCAGGTGGCCCAGACGTTGAGCAGCACCACCTGGCCCCTGTAGTCGGCGAGCGTCGCGCTCTGGCCGGTCTTGAGGTCGGTCGCCGCGAACGCGGGCGCGGACGAGCCGACCTCCACGGGGAAGATCTCGGGGGAAAGCTTCAGCACCAGCACGAGGGCCGCCGCCAGCACGACCACGATCCCCGCGACGATCGCCCACTGCTTGCTCATGCGCGGACCTTCTTTCCGCCGGCCGTGGCCGCCCGGGCGAGGCGGCGCAGCTCCCGCACCTCGGCGGCCGCGTCCTGGGCGCCGAAGATCGCGACGCCGGCGACGAACGTGTCGGCTCCGGCCGCGGCGAGCCGGGAGATGGTCTCGCGGCCCACACCACCGTCCACCTCGAGCATCGCGCGGCTCTCGCCCGCGTCCAGCAGCGCGCGGGCGCGCCGCACCTTGTCGATGGCTCCTTCCCAGAACGGCTGGCCGCCGAAGCCCGGATTGACCGACATCACCAGCAGGAGGTCCAGCTCATCCACGATCTCCTCGATCGCGGCCAGCGGCGTCGCGGGATTCAGGGCCACGCCCGCCTTCATCCGGTGGCGCCGGATCTCGCTCAGGTGCCGCTCGAGGTGGGCGGTGGCTTCGGCGTGGATCGTGAGCCCCGTCGCCCCCGCCTCCGCGAACGGCTCGATGTAGGCCTCCGGGTGCTCGACCATCAGGTGGCAGTCGAGCGGGACGTCGGTGCAGCGCCGCAGCGCCTTCACCAGCGGGGCGCCGAAGGTGAGGTTGGGCACGAAGTGGCCGTCCATCACGTCCACGTGGATCATGTCGGCGCCGCCCGCCAGCGCGCGCTCGACCTCGTCCATCAGGTGGGCGAGATCCGAGTTCAGGAGGCTGGGCGCGATGCGTACCGTCACCTGGTCCCTCGCGAAAGATGCAGGATCACTGCGCTTCCCACGGTCACGCTGTCCCGGCCGGCGGGGGCGGTGCCCGCGGCCAGCCCGGCGGGCAGCTGGCTCGCCACCGTGTCCACGCCCGCGACCGAGATCCCCGCGGCCGCGAGGAGCCGCTGCGCCAGCTCCGGATCGAGGGCGCGCACGTCCGGCACGGCGACCCGCGGCGGTCCCTCGCTCAGCGTGAGCGCCACCGTGGTGCCGCGCGGCACCGCGACGCCCGGCACCGGGTCCTGCCAGACCACCATCCCCGCCGCCAGCGTCGGATGGCGCTCGCGGTCGGCGACCTCGCTCTTGAGGCCGGCCTGCGCGAGCATCAGCTCCGCCTGCACCGCGGTCACGCCGATCAGGCGCGGGACCTCCCGCTCACTGGGGAGGATCGGCGCCGGAAACAGGAACAGCGCAGCGAGAAGATAGCCGACCGCGACCGTGGCGGCGACGCCGCCGATCAGGTAGAAGACGCGCCGGACGCGTTGCGCGGGGCCGGCCGGAAGGGGGAGGTCGAGGACCGGGCTCGGGTCGCCCGCGCCCGGCGCCGGCGCCGCGGGCGGCCCTTTCGCGTCGCCGGGCGGCGTGCTCGCCGCCCCCGCGCTCCTGCCGAAGAACCGCCTTACGAGAGCATCCCCCGGGTGGGACTCGACGGCACCGCCACCTCGCGGCGCGGCATCCGCCCCGCCAGATACGCGGCGCGACCCGCCTCCGTGCCCAGGCGCATCGCGTGGGCCATCGCCACCGGGTCGCGCGCCTCGGCGAGCGCCGTGTTCATCAGGATGCCGTCCACGCCCTGCTCCATCGTCGCGCACGCGTCGGACGCCGTCCCCACCCCCGCGTCCACGATCACCGGGACCTTCAGCCGCGCCTTGATCGTCCGGATGTTGAACGGGTTGAGGAGCCCGAGCCCCGAGCCGATCGGCGAGGCGAGCGGCATCACGGCGGCGCACCCCGCGTCCTCGAGCCGCAGCGCGGTGATGAGGTCGTCGTTGGTGTACGCCATCACCTTGAACCCCTCGCGCGCCAGCGCCTTCGCGGCCTCCAGCAGGCCGGCCACATCGGGCAGGAGCGTCTGCTGGTCCCCGATCACTTCCAGCTTGACGAAGTCGTTGAAGCCGGCCTCGCGCGCCAGCCGCGCGTAGCGCATCGCATCCTCGGCCGTGTAGCAGCCCGCCGTGTTGGCCAGGAGGAAGAAGCGCGAGGGATCGAGGTGGAAGAGGATCCCCTCCTCCTTGGTCCGGTCGAGGCTGATCCGGCGCACCGCCACCGTCACGATCTCCGCGCCCGACGCCTCGATCGCGCGGACCATCGTCACGTTGTCCTTGTATTTCCCCGTGCCGACCAGCAGCCGGGAATGGAACGACCGTCCGCCGATGTCCAGCGGCGAATCCTGCGCGGTCGGAGCCGTCACCGTCGTCACCATTGTCTGTTCCTTCTCCGTGCGTCTGTGCGTTGGTGCGTCCGTCCCTCAGCCGCCCCCAACGAAGTGGATCAACTCGACCGCGTCGCCGGCCGCCAGCGGGAAGCCGTCCAGCGCGTCCCGGCGCACGATGCGGCGGTTGTGCTCGACCACCACGGCGCGCGGGTCGAGGCCGAGCTGCGCGAGCAGCCCGGCAAGCGTGGTACCCTCGGACACGGCGCGAGATTCGCCGTTCACCACCAGCGCCACGGTACGGGTGACGGGGAGCGCGGCCAGAATGCAGCGCGCGGCCTCCGCCGGATCGGGCGCGTCCCAGAGCGCGCGGATCGCCGCGACGCCCCAGGCCCCCGCCTCAATGATGCCTCGCGCGTTGCCGCTCGTCATCCCGCCGATGGCGATGACCTGGCGTCCTGCCGCGGCCGCGGCCCTGACCAGGTCCGGGCCGCCGGCGGCCGCGCCCGGGTGGCTCGGTGTCTCGAAGACCGCCCCGGCCACGAGGAAATCCGCCTCCTCGGCGGCGGCGGCGCGCGCGCCCGCCGCGTCGTGCACCGACCGCGCGACCGGCACTCCCGGCGCGAGACGGCGGACGTCCCGCACGCCGAGGCCGGAGCGGCCGGTCACGATCGCCTGCGCGAGCGCAGCGCGCGCCACGTCGGCGCGGTCGTTCACGACCAGCCACGAGCCGTGGGGCAGGGTCGCGTCCCTCACCCGGCGGGCGAGGTCCAGGAACGCGGCGCCCTCGAGCGTCCGGGTCCGCACGTGCACCGCGAGCGCTGCTCCGGCCGCCGCGGCCATCGCCGCGGCGCGCTCGACCACGCGGCCGGCGCCGACGACGCGATCGTCCGTGACGGCGTGCAGCCTGGGCAGCGTCGCGATCACGCGAGCCGATCCCCCGCCGCCACGCCGCGGCCGTTCACGAAGGCGCGCACCTGCATGCGCGCGCGGCCGGCGGGCTGGACCTCCGTGACCGACACGGCGCCCGTCCCGCAGGCGATCACCAGCTCGTCGTCCACGCGGAGCACGGCGCCGGCTTCTCCCTGAAGCTCGACCGCGCGCGCGCCGAACAGCTTCAGCTCCTTGCCGCGTCCGGTCGTCCACGCCCCCGGCCTGGGGTCGAAGGCGCGGATCTTCCGCGCCACGGCCACGGCCTGGCAGCTCCAGTCGAGCCGCTCTTCCTCCCGCTTGATCTTGGGCGCGAAGGTGGCCTTGGCCTGATCCTGCGGCTTGGGCTCGAGCCCGGCCTCGTCCATCAGCGTGAGCGCCTCGATGAGGGCTTCGGCGCCCAGCTCGGCGAGGCGCTCCGACAGCTCGCCGCCGGTCTCGTCCTCGGCGATCGGCGTGGCGACCTGGTGCAGGATCGGCCCCGAGTCCATCCCCGCGTCCATCTGCATGATCGTGATCCCCGTCTCCGTGAGACCCGCGAGGATCGCGCGCTGGATCGGTGCCGCACCCCGCAGGGCGGGGAGGAGGGAAGCGTGGACGTTCACGGAGCCGCGCTTCGGCACGTCGAGGAGCTGCTGCGGCAGGATGTGTCCGTAGGCGGCGATGATCGAGAGGTCGGGCGCGAGCGCTTCGATCTGCGCGAGGAAGTCGGGTTCGGAGGGGCGCTCCGGCTGGAGGACCGGCAGGTCGTCGGCGAGCGCGGCGACCTTGACGGCGGACGGCGTGGCATGGGAGCGATGCCGCCCGGTCGGCTTGTCGGGGCGCGTGACGACGCCCACCACCTCGAACCCCTCGCCCACCAGGGCCCGGAGCGACGGCACCGCGAAGTCGGGCGTACCGAAGTAGACGACGCGCACGGCAGCTAGTAGGTCTTGGCCGCCCCCTCCGGCACGACGTCCTTGAGGTACCCGGTCTCCCCCTTCCGCGACTTCTTGTAGTCGGCGAGCAGGCGGCGGCGCTTGATGGGCCCGACCCGGTCGAGGAACAGGATCCCGTCGAGGTGGTCGATCTCGTGCTGGATGGCCCGGGCGAACAGCCCGGTGCCCTCGACGCGCTGGCGTTCGCCGTTCTCGGCGAGCGTCTCGACCACCACGCGCTCGGCGCGCCCGACGTCGGCGAAGATGTCGGGGATCGAGAGGCAGCCCTCCTCGGCCACCTCGTCGCCCTCCGCCTCGATGATGACGGGATTGACCAGCACCACCTCCCGCTCGTCCGTCGCCGCCACCGCGACCCGCCGCGCCACGCCGATCTGGTTGGCCGCCAGCCCGACCCCCTTCGCCGCGTGCATTGTGTCGTACAGGTCGGCGACGAGCGCCTTCACGCCGTCGTCGTACCGCGCGACCTCGTGGGCGCGCTGCCGCAGGACCGGCGAGCCGAGGAGATGGAGCTGCTTGAGACTCACGTGGGGGCAGGCTCCTCTTTCCGCGTGATCACCTTCGCGATGCGCTCCCGCTCGATCACCAGCTTCGCCTCCCCCGACTTGATGGTGATGCGGTCGTCCTTGACGTGCACGATCTCCCCCACGATGCCGCCGGAGGTGACGATCTCGTCGCCCCGCTTGACCTGCTTGAGCAGCTCCTCGTGCCGCTTCTGCTGCTGGCGCTGCGGGCGGATCAGGATGAAGTAGAAGATCGCGATGAAGGCCGCGATCTGAAGGACGAAAACCGAGATGGCGCCGCCGCTCTGCTGCCCGGAGGGGGCCATCATCGCCAGAATCGGGTGTCCGATCACGCCTGCTCCCTGCTCCTGTAGCGGGTGAGCCACGCGCGGCTCCACCCGTCGAATGTTCCCTGCACGATCGCTTCCCGGGCGCGCGCCGCCAGGCGGATCAGGTACCGCACGTTGTGGAGCGACAGCAGCCGCAGGCCCAGCAACTCCTCCGCCGCGAACAGGTGCCGCAGGTAGCCGCGCGAGAAGGTGGTGCAGGTCTCGCAGTTGCAGGCGGCGTCCAGCGGCGCGTCGTCCTCCCGGTGCCGGGCGTTGCGGATGTTCACGGCGCCGTCGTCGGTGAAGGCGGCGCCGTTGCGGCCCATCCGCGTCGGCGCCACGCAGTCGGCCAGGTCCATCCCGCGGCCCACCGACGCGATGAAATCCTCGGGAAAACCGACGCCCATAAGATAACGTGGGAGCGCGGGCGGGAGCACGGTCGCGAGGTCGGCCAGCACCGCCTCCATCTCGGCCTTGCTCTCGCCGACCGACAGCCCCCCGACGGCCAGGGCGCGCCAGCATCCCCCCTCCGCCTGCGCGCCGGCGTCCAGGATGCCCGCCAGCGCCGCGCGGCGGAGGTCGCGAAAGGCGCCCCCCTGGACGATCGGGACCAGGGTCTGGCGCTCGGGCGCCTCGCGGACGAGCTCGCGGAAGCGGTCCCGCCCGCGCACCAGCCAGCGCAGCGTCCGCGCCGCAGCGTCCTCCGCGGCGGCGTGCCCCGTCTGGCCGGGCACGACGTGGTCGAACGCCATCGCGACGTCGGCGCCGAGGGTCCACTCGATCTCGATCACGCGCTCCGGCGTCAGGTGCCGCCGCATCCCGTCCACGTGGCTCCGGAACTCGACCCCGTCCTCCGAGACCTGGCGTGCGCCCGCGAGCGAGAAGACCTGGAAGCCGCCCGAGTCTGTGAGCAGCGGCCGGTTCCACCCCATGAAGCGGTGCAGGCCGCCGAGCTTCGCCACGACGATCTCGCCCGGCCGCACGTGCAGATGGTAGGTGTTGGCCAGGACCATCGTCGCGCCGACGGCCTCGAGGTCGCGGGGCGAGAGCGCGCGGACGGTGCCCTGCGTGCCCACCGGCATGAAACAGGGCGTCTCGACGTCGCCGTGCGGGAGACGCCATCTCCCCGCGCGGGCATCGCCGTCAGTGGCCGCTAGCGTGAACTCGAACACATACCCTCTCGGCGCACAGTGGAGCAGTAAGAGATTTCAGAGCAGTTGCGAGACGGGGAGTTGCGAGCGGTCACGAGTCAGGAGGTGGTCGGAAACGGAACAGGCCTCACCGCGGCCCCGTGGCGTGCCCGAGGCACGCTCTCCATCCTCTTACTGAAGCTTCTCGCAACCGCTCGCAACTCCCCGTCTCGCAACTACACTGCCTACCTGAATCCTGCATCCTCTTCACAGGATCAGCATCGCGTCGCCGTAGCTATAGAACCTGTACCGCTGCCGGATCGCCTCTTCGTAGGCCCTCATCACCACGTCGCGTCCCGCGAATGCACTGACCAGCATCAGCAGCGTCGAGCGCGGCAGGTGGAAGTTGGTGAGCAAATGGTCCACGACCCGAAAGGTGTGGCCCGGCCGGATGAAGAGCGAGGTCCAGCCGGCGCCCGGCCGCACGGCCCCGTCTTCGGCGGCGCAGGCCTCGAGCGTCCGGGTGACCGTGGTGCCCACCGCCCACACCTTGCCGCCGCGGCCGCGCGAGCCGGCGATGGCGCGCGCGGCATCGGCCGACAGCGTGTACGCCTCGGGATCGAGACGGTGCTCCGCCGGGTCGTGCGCCGTGACCGGTCGGAAGGTGCCGGGCCCGACGTGGAGGGTGAGCCGGGCCACCGCCACCCCGCGCTCGGCGAGCTTCGCCAGGACGGCGGCGCTGAAGTGCAGGCCGGCGGTCGGCGCCGCGACGGAGCCGGGCGCGTCGGCGTAGACCGTCTGGTAGCGCTCGCGGTCGGCGGCCTCGGGCGCGCGGGTGATGTACGGCGGGAGCGGGACCTGCCCGCGCCGCTGGATGACGCCCCAGTCTCCCCCCGCGCCGACGAGCCGCACTCTCCGTTGCCCGCCGTCGAGCGTCTCGATCACCTCCACCGCGTCGCCGTCGCCGAGGTCGAGGCGGGAGAGCGGGCGGATCCGGGCGCCGGGCCGCACCAGCGCGCGCCAGGTCCCCTCCGCCTCGCGCGTCACCAGCAGCACCTCGGCGGCGCCGCCGCCCCGGCGCCGCGCCGGAAGCCGGGCGGGGATCACGCGCGAGTCGTTGATCACCACGACGTCGGAAGGGGCGACCAAGGCGGGGAAGTCCGCGAAAATGCGGTGCGCGGTGGTGCCGGCGGCGCGGTCCACGACCAGCAGGCGGCTCGCGTCCCGCGCCGCCAGCGGCGCCTGGGCGATCAGCTCCGGCGGCAGCTCGTAGTCGAAGTCGGCCGTGCGCGCGGCCACGTCAGGCCGGACGCGTCAGCGTCCCGCCGCCGTCGGGAAGACCACCGCGCTCTCGTTGCCCTCGCGGCTCACGCTCGCCACGCCGAAGAAGTAGTTGTCGACGACGCGGTTGGTGAAGACGTACCGCGTCGCCAGGCCGACGTCCTCCCAGTGGTCCCAGGTCGGCGCGTCGGTGCGGCGCCAGTAGACGCGGTATCCGGCCACGTCGGAGGAATCCTCCGGCGCTTCCCACGTGAGCACCGCGGCCGGCTGCACGGCGCCGCCGAGCCGCGCCGCCCGCGGAGGCGCCGGCGCCCAGGAAAGCGCCGCGAGGGTCGCCACGTCCACGGACGTGATCTTCCTCGCGTACTCGAAATCCACCCCCTCCAGGACGTCGCCGTAGTGGATGCCGTTCTCCACGCGCACGTTCTGGTGCTGCTGGTTGTAGTTCTCGTGCATCTCCATGAACCGGACCGCCGGGTAGCCCAGGTCCGCGAACGGCTTGTGGTGCCCGCCGCGGCCGAAGCGGTCGAGGCGGTAGATCAGCCAGACGTCGAGCCCCGGCACGTATCGGTCGGCGATGTTCTTGACGTACCGGGCCAGCTGGCGGGACACCCCGTCCACCTCGCCGCCGGTGACGCGGCGCCGGGCCCGCTCCTGCTCCGTCTCGGTCGGGGGCGTGCCGTCGGAGAAGACGCGCGCGGTCGAGTTGTCCGTGATGCCGTCGATCCCCTGCACGTTGCCGATCATGTCGTTGTTGATCACGCCGACGAGCCGCCAGCCCCGCTCCTGGATCCACTTGGCGAGGATCACGCCGCCGTCCAGCCCCTGCTCCTCCGCCGAGAGGGCGGCGTAGACGATGGAGCCGGCGAACTTGTAGTGCGTCAGGACGCGCGCCGCCTCGAGGGTGCCGGCGAGGCCGCTGGCGTTGTCGTTGGCGCCGGGCTCGGAGTCGTTCGCGTCCATGATGTCGGTGACGCGGCTGTCGATGTCGCCGCTCAGCAGCACGTAGCGACCCGAGTCGGACGTGCCGCGCTGCACCGCGATCACGTTCACCACGTTGGTCGGCTGGGGGATGCGCGGCGCCGGACCGACCATGCCGCTCACGTAAAAGACCTCGAGGCACCCGCCGCAGTCGGCGGAGATGCGGTCGAACTCCGCCTTCACCCAGCGCCGCGCGGCGCCGATGCCCCGCGTCGCCGAGAGTGTGTCGGAGAGGGTGTGCCGCGTGCCGAACCCGACCAGGCGCGTGACGCTGGCGCGCAGGCTGTCGGCCGAGACGGCGCCGACGATGGCGGTCATGCGAGAGTCCGAGGCGGCCGGGGTCTGCGCGGCGAGCGGAGCGGCGGTCAGAAGAGCGGCGAAGCAGCACGCGAAGGGTCGCATGGCGGACTCCGGGTGGCGTGGTCTGTGCTTAGAGCAGCGATGCCTGGCCGGCGCCCGCCGCGCCCGAGGCGGGAGGCTCGAAGCCGAAGTGGCGGTAGGCGGCGGGCGTGGCGGTGCGGCCGCGCGGCGTGCGATCCAGGAAGCCCTGCTGGATGAGGTAGGGCTCGTAGACCTCCTCCAGCGTCCCCGCGTCCTCGCCCACGGCGACCGCGAGGGTGCCGAGTCCGACCGGGCCGCCCTCGAACTTCTCGATGATCGTCTTCAGCAGCCGCGCGTCCATGTCGTCGAGGCCGAACTCGTCCACGTCGAGTCGGGTGAGCGCCGCTCGCGCGGTCTCGCGGTCCACTTTGCCCTGCGCCCGGACGGAGGCGAAGTCGCGCACGCGCCGCAGCAGGCGGTTGGCGACGCGCGGCGTGCCGCGGCTCCGCCGCGCGATCTCGTCGGCGCCGCCGTCGTCCGCGTCCACGCCGAGGATCCCGGCCGACCGCACGACGATCTGCTTGAGGTCCCCGGCCGGATAGAAGTTGAGGCGCTCGACCATCCCGAACCGTGCCCGCATCGGCGGCGTGAGGAGACCGTAGCGCGTGGTCGCCCCGATCAGCGTGAAGGGCTCCAGCGCCATCGGGATCGTCTCGGCGTGCGGGCCCTCGGCGACGCGCACGTCCACCCGCCAGTCCTCCATCGCGGGATAGAGGAACTCCTCCAGCACCGGCCGCATCCGGTGGATCTCGTCGATGAAGAGGATGTCGCCCTTCTTGAGGCCGGTGAGCAGGCCGACCAGGTCGCCCGGGCGCTCGAGCACGGGGCCCGAGCTGGTGCGGATGCTCACGCCCATCTCGCGCGCCAGCAGGATGGCGAGCGTCGTCTTGCCGGTGCCGGGCGGGCCGAAGAAGAGCGCGTGGTCGAGCGGCTCGCCCCGCTGCCGGGCCGCGTCGATGGCGATCTGGAGGTTCTCCTTGATCTTCGCCTGGCCGACGAACTCGTCGAGCCGGCTGGGCCGGAGCGACGCTTCGGCGCTGCGCTCCTCGGGGAGCGGCTCGGGCGTGGTGATCTGGGAGCGCGCGCTCACGTCACGTCCCCGCGAGGAAGGCCAGCGCGGCCTTGATGAGGTCCGCCGCCTCGCGGCGCCCGTCCTGGGCGAGGGCGTGCCGCACCGCGTCGTCGGCGGCCTGCGCGCTGTAGCCCAGCCGCACCAGCGCCTGGGTCGCCACGTCGCTCGCGGGCGAGGGGCGCGCGGCCTCCTCGGCGACGAGGTCTGCGGTCTTGTCGGTCAGCTCGAGCACCAGCCGCTCGGCCGTCTTCTTCCCGACGCCCGGCACCGCGACCAGCGCGGCGATGTCGCGCTCGCGGATCGCGCGCACGAGCCGGTCGCTGGCGTGGAGCGAGAGCATCGCCAGCGCGAGCTTGGGGCCGATCCCCGAGGCCTGGAGGAGGCGCTGGAAGACGCGCCGCTCCTCCACCGTGGCGAAGCCGTAGAGCGTGTGGGCGTCCTCGCGCACCACCAGCGTGGTGTGGAGCTCGACCGGCTGGCCGGGGGCGGGGAGCTGGGCGAGGGTGCGCGTGGGGACGAAGCACTCGTAGCCGAGGCCGCTGGTGGTGCGCACCACGACGCGGTCCGCCTCCTTGAGGGCGAGCTGTCCCGCGAGCAGGGCGATCACGCGACGACCGCGCGGCGGAAGGTACGGCCCGTCCGCATGCAGTGGGTCAGGGCGATCGCGACGCCGTCCGCCGCGTCGTCCGGCGTCGGCACGGACTTGAGCCGCAGGAGCTGCGCGGTCATCCGCTGCACCTGCTGCTTGGTCGCGGCGCCGGCGCCGACCACGGTCTTCTTCACCATCGCGGGGGCGTACTCCGAGACCGGGACGTCGGCCTTGGCGGCGGCCAGCAGCGCCGCGCCGCGCGCGTGCCCGAGCACCAGCGCGCTCCGGACGTTCCTGTGGACGAAGACGCTCTCGACGGCGACGGCGGCGGGGTGGTGGCGGGCGATGAGCTCGGCGACGGCGTCGTAGATCTGCGCGAGGCGCCGCTCGAGGGGGGCGGAGGCCTCGGTGCGCACTACGCCGCACTCGAGGAGGCGGCGGGTTCCGGCGGGGGCGGCCTGTTCGACCACTCCGTACCCGGTGGCCGCGGTGCCCGGGTCCAGCCCGAGCACGATCACACCTCGGCCAGCGCCTCGAGGTCGACGTCGAAGTTGGAGGAGACCCGGGAGACGTCGTCGTGCTCCTCCAGCTCCCCCATCAGCTTGACCAGCTTCTCCGCGTCCCGTCCCTCGACCCGCACCGTGGACCGCGGGACCATCGAGATCTCCGCCGAGTCCCACTGGATCCCGTGCTTCTTGAGGGCTTCCTGCACCGCGTGGAAGTCGTGGGGCGCGGTCGTGATGATGTAGGACTCGCCTTCCTTCACCAGGTCGAGCGCGCCGGCGTCGAGGGCCGCCTCGAGGGTGGCGTCCTCGTCGTACTTGGCGGCGGGGACGGACAGCTCGCCGCGCTTCTCGAAGAGGTGGGCCACGGAGCCGTTGGTGCCGAGCTTCCCGTCGAACCGCGTGAAGAGGTGTCGGATGTCGGCCACCGTGCGCTTCGCGTTGTCGGTCGTCACCTCGATGAAGATCGCGGCCCCGCCCGGGCCGTACCCCTCGTAGGTGACCTCCTCGTAGTGCACCCCTTCGAGCTGGCCGGTGCCCTTCTTGAGCGCGCGGTCGATGTTGTCGGAGGGCATGTTGGCGGCGCGGGCGGCGTCGATGGCGACCCGCAGCCGGGCATTGCCGGCCGGATCGCCGCCGCCTTCGCGTGCGGCGACGGTGATTTCCTTGATGAGCTTGGTGAATTGGGCGCCGCGCCGGGCGTCAGTTACCGCCTTCTTGCGCTTGATCTTCTTCCATACATTGTGGCCGGCCACAGGCGCCTCCGCGGATGCCGCAAATCTAGCCCGCCCGCGGGGGGGTCGGCAACGACGCCGCGGTGGCGGTTTTCCTAGCGGTCGGGCTCGAGCATGTCCTCGAACCGCATCCACGCCCGGTAGAAATAGAGGTCCACGAAACCCGTGGCGCCGTGCCGGTTCTTGGCGACGAGCAGCTCGGTCGCCCCCTCGACCCCGCGGGTCACCTGGTACATCTCCTCCCGGTAGAGGCCGAGCACGACGTCGGCGTGGTACTTGACGGCGCCCAGCACGCCGAAGTCGTCCAGCTCCGGGCGCGGGTCGCGGCGCTTCGGGTTGTGGCGGGGGAGCTGGGCGACGAGCAGCAGTGCCGTGTGCGCGTCGATCGCCACTTCCTTGAGGAGCCGCACCGCCGCGGCGCCCTGCTCCGCGAGGTCCGTCCCGGCCTTGGCCGGCGGGAGCAGCTGCAGGTAATCCACGGCGGTGAAGGGGGCATGGCAGGTGCGGATGCGGTCGGCCACCTCCTCGAGGGTGTCCGCCGACGTCGGGCGGTAGGCGAGGGGGCGGTCCCGGAGCCGCACGGCCGCCGCGCCGATGGCCGCGCGCGTTTCGTCGGACAGCGTCCCGCGCCGGATGTCGTCGAGCCGCGTGCGCGACTCGATCGCGAGGGCGCGCTCCCACATCCGTTCCTCTTCCATCTCCCCCGACAGGAACGCGGCGCTCTCGCCGCGCTCGGCGATCCGGAGCGCGATCGCCAGCGCGAACGACGACTTGCCGACACCGACGTCGCCGCCCAGGACGATGAGGTCCCCCTGCCTGAAGCCCCCGCCGAGGATGCGGTCCACGCTCGGGAAGCCGGTGGCCACGGCGTCGCCGCTGGGCGCGCCGCCGAGCTGGGCGTCCACGCGCTGGACGACGTCGGTGACCGGATTGGAGCGGCGCGGGATGTCGGGCGAGGGCATCGGTCAGGCCTGCCTGGGGGCGGGGCGGGCGGCGCGGGCCGCGGCCTGCACCGCATCGGCTGAGCGGCGCCCCAGGCATTCGGCTGCGGGCGCGGCGAGCTGCGTCAGCACGACGGACGGGGCGACGCCGCGGGCGGCGCCGAGGTCGCCGACGGCGGCGGCCAGCGAGCGCCGGAGCGGTGCGGGCGCGTTGAGGCTCTTGAGGCGCGAGGCGAGGGCCTTGAGCCGCTCGGCCTGGCGCGCCGGGGGCGCGGCGGGCGGCGCGGCCGCGAGCGCGGCGCGCACGACCAGCCAGAGGGCGAACACCCCGTCGCGCTCGGGGCCCCGGGCGCTTTCGGCCAGGGCGTGCGAGAATGCGTCGTCGGTCGGAGCGAGTGCGGGATGGCTCATCGGGCGCCGGAAACGGTGACGGGGCGCAATGTAGCGCCGCGCCAGGGGAGCGGCTAGGTTCGCGTCATGTCCTCGCGGCCCAAGAGCGTGCTCTGGGTGGACGACGAGATCGAGAGCCTCGAGTCCCACCGCCGCTTCCTCACCGACCACGGATACGAAGTCGCCGCCGCCGCCCACGGCGACGACGCGCTCGAGATGTTGCGCCGCCAGGTGTACGGCGTGGTGCTGGTGGACGAGCAGATGCCGGGGAAGCGCGGGCTCGAGCTGTTCGGCGCGATTCGCAGCCTCGATCCGGCGGTCCCCGTGGTGATGGTGACCAAGTCCGAGGACCCCGCGGTGATGCGCGAGGCGATCGGGATGGCCATCGACGACTATCTCGTCAAGCCGCTGCAGCCGCGCCAGGTCCTCTCCGTCATCACGCGTCTGCTCGAGGGCGACCGCATCCGGCAGCAGCACCTCTCGCGGGAGTTCGTGACGCGGTTCCGCGAGCTGGAAGGCCGCCGCGGCACGGCGCTGGGCTGGCGCGAGTGGATCGAGCTCTGGCAGGAGCTGATGATGTGGGACCTGCGGCTCGCCGAGGCACGCGAGCCGGGGCTCGAGCAGGCGCTGCAGACCATGCTGGCCGGCCTCCGGCGCGACTTCACCGGCTTCGTCGCCCGCAACTACCCCCGCTGGATCGCGGAGCCGGCCGGCGACCGGCCGGCGCTGTCGCACGACGTCGTCGAGGAGATGGTGCTGCCGGTGCTGAAGGAACACGGCCGCGTCCTCTTCATCGTGGTGGACTGCCTCCGCCTGGATCAGTGGGGAGCGCTGCTGCCGCTGGTGACGCCGCTGTTCGACGTCGAGACGAGCCACTACTTCAGCATCCTGCCGAGCGCCACGCCGTACAGCCGCAACGCGCTGTTCGCCGGTCTCCTGCCGCGCGACATCGCGACGCAGTACCCGGCGTGGTGGGCGGAGCGGGAGGACGAGAGCCTCAACGCGCACGAAGCCGACCTGCTGGCGCGGCAGCTCGAGCGGATCACCGGCCGCCCGGTGCCGTGCCGCTACGAGAAGCTGTTCGGCGCGGGGGCCGGCGACGAGGTGCAGCGGCGGCTCCCGTCGCATCTCGCGCAGGACGGCGTCACGGCGATGGTGTTCAACTTCATCGACCAGCTGACCCACGGGCGGTCGGAGAACGCGATCCTCTACGAGGTGGCGAAGGACACGCAGGCGCTGCGGTCGCTGACCACGGCCTGGTTCGAGCGCTCGTCGCTCAAGACGGCCCTGATCGAGGCGGAGCGGCGCCGGGTCCGGGTGGTCCTGACGTCGGACCACGGCTCGATCCACTGCCTGACCCCGGCGACGGTCTTCGCCAAGCGCGACGCCACCAACAACCTGCGCTACAAGTTCGGCGAGGACCTGCGCGCCGAGGACCCGCAGGCCGCGATCACCGTCGAGAACCCGGAGTCCTACGGGCTGCCGCGGCGCGGCCTCGGCGTCCGCTGCCTGTTCGCGACCGAGGACCGCTTCTTCGTGTACCCGACCAAGCTGCGCGAGTACCAGGCGCGCTACCGCGGCGCGTTCCTGCACGGCGGCGTGTCGCCGGAGGAGATGATCCTGCCGGTGGCGCTGCTGCAGCCGCGGGCCGCGCGCTGACGTGGGCCGCTACCGCGCGCTGCTCCGGTTCCTGAAGCCGTACTTCGCGCTCTTCTTCGGGGGACTCGCGCTCACCGCCGTCGCCACGGTGCTCGACGGCTTCACCTTCGCGCTGGTCATCCCGTTCCTGCGGGCCATCTTCGGCCAATCCTCCCTGCTGCCGCCGGTCGGCCAGAACCAGGTCGAGCGCCTGCTCGACTGGGCGATGGGGCCGATGCTCGCCGGCGGCAACACGCAGGTCGCGCTGCGCAACGTCATTGTGGTCATCCTCTCGGCGATGGCCGTCAAGAACCTCATCCTCTACGTGTCGCGGGTCATGGTCGCGATCGCGCAGGCGCGCGTCGTGCGCGACATGCGGATGCGGCTCTACACGCACCTGCAGGGGATGGGGCTCGGCTATTTCCAGCAGATCAAGGGCGGGCAGCTGCTCACCCGGATGCTGGCCGACGCCGAGGCCGCCGGGCCGATCCTCGGCTCGGAAGCGCTGGCGTTCGTCCAGGCCGTCGGCACGCTCGTCGTCTATCTGGTGATGCTGGTCACGGTCTCGTGGCGGCTCACGCTCCTCTCGCTCGTGCTCGCGCCGTTCCTCATCCTGGGGCTGCGGCCGCTGGTCCGGCGCCTGCAGCGCGGCTACGTGGGCGTGCTGAACGACCGCGGCGACCTCACCTCGCTGATGCAGGAGACGGTCTCCGGCGTGCGGCTGGTGAAGGCGTACGCGGCGGAGCCATACGAGCGCGGACGCTTCTACGCCGCCGCCGACCGCTACACGCGCGGCCTGATCAGGATGCAGCGGATCTCGATCCTGTCCGGGCCGATCTCGGAGCTGTTCGGGGCGGTGGTGACGGTGGTGCTGCTGTGGGTCGGCGCGAGCATGGTCACGGGCCATCGGATCGACTCGGAGAGCTTCATCCTCTTCCTGTTCGTCGCCCTGCGCCTGCTCGTCCCGCTCAAGTACCTCTCGAATTGGCCGGCCACGTACCAGAACGCGCTCTCCTCGGGGGAGCGCGTGCTCGAGGTGCTCGACCAGACCCCGTCGGAGGCGCGGGCGCCGGGCCACGAGACCGTCCGCGGCTTCCGCGAGCGAATAGCGTACCGGGACGTCTGGTTCGCGTACGACGGCGGCCCCGACGTGCTGGAGGGCGTGGAGCTCGAGGCGCCGCGCGGGTCCGTCACCGCGATCGTCGGCGCCAGCGGCGCGGGGAAGAGCACGATGGTGGACCTGCTCCCCCGGTTCTACGAGCCGACGCGCGGCGTCATCACGCTCGACGGCCGCGACCTCCGCGAGTTCTCGCTCCCGTCGCTGCGCAGCCGGATGGGGATCGTGAGCCAGGAGACGGTGCTGTTCAACGACACCGCGCGCGCCAACATCGCGTACGGGGCGCTCGACCGGTACGACGCGACGGCGATCGAGGCCGCGGCGCGGGCGGCGAACGCGCACGACTTCCTGGCGGCGCTGCCGCAGGGCTACGACACGATCCTGGGCGAGCGCGGCACCCGGCTGTCGGGGGGCGAGCGCCAGCGCATCGCGATCGCGCGCGCGCTGCTCCGGGACCCGCCGATCCTGATCCTCGACGAGGCCACCAGCGCGCTCGACTCCGAGTCGGAGCACCTGGTGCAGGAGGCGATCGATCGCCTGCTGGCCGGCCGGACGGTGTTCGTCATCGCGCACCGTCTCTCGACCGTGCAGCACGCGACGCAGATCCTGGTGCTGGACAAGGGGCGCATCGTCGAGCGCGGCCGGCACGAGGATCTGCTGGCCCGGGGCGGCGTCTACCGGCGCCTCTACACGCTGCAGTTCGGTGCCGAGCCCCGTCCTCTCGCCGACTGAGCGCGCCGCCCCCGCCGCCCCGCCCCCGCCCCCCCCGACGGGGCCGGGCGGCGATGCGGCGCTCACCATCCTCCACCTCACCCATCAGGGTGGCGGCGCCGGCTCGACCGTCTCCATCGCGGCGCTCGCCGCGGCGCAGCGCGCCGCCGGGCACCGCGTGCTGGTGGGATGCCCGGAGCGGAGCCTGCTCGCCGCGCTGGCGCGGCGCGCCGGGGTCGAGGTGCGGCCGATGGAGTTCGAGCGGGCGTCGCGCGCGGCGGCGCGGGTGGTGCGGCTGGTCGATGCGGAGGGCGTGGACGTGGTGAACTCCCACGCCTCGCGCGACCGCGCCGCGTGCCGGTGGGCGCGGCTCGCCGGGCGCCTGAGCGCCGCCTGCGTGATGACCCGCCGCCAGATGCCGCGCTCCCTCCCCGTCTCCGTGCTCCTCAACGGCTTCGCCGCCGACTGCACCATCGCCGTGAGCCGCGCGGTGGCCCGCGCCCTGGTGCGGCGCGGCGCGCCGGCATGGCGCGTCCGCGTGGTGCCGAACGGCGTGGACCTCTCGCGCGTGGACCGTGCGGTGACGGCGGCCGAGCTGGACACAGCGCGCGTGCTCGCCGGGTGGCGGCCGTGGCGAGCGACCGTGGGCGTGGTCGCGCGCCGCAAGGACCACGACGTCCTGCTCCGGGCCCTCGCCCTCCTCGAGCGTCCGCTGACGGTGGCGCTGGTGGGCGTCGGGCCGGACCCGGAGCTGAGCGCGCTCGCCGCGGCCGCGCCGCAGCACGAGGTGCGCTGCGTCCCCTTCCGGCCGGACGTCCTGCCGTTCTACCGGCTGTTCGACGCGGTCGTGCTCCCCTCGCGTGGCGAGGGGCTGTCACAGGCGCTGCTCGAGGCGATGGCCTCGGGGCTGCCGGTCGTGGCGTCGCGCGCGGGCGGCAACGTGGACCTCGTCACCCACGACGTGGACGGGCTGCTCGTGAATCCGCGGGAGCCGGCGGCCTTCGCCGCGGCGCTGGCGCGGCTCCTCGGCGACGCGGCTCTGCGCCGGCGGCTGGGGGAGCGCGGCAGCCGCACGGCGCGCGAGCGCTTCCCGCTCGAGAACACGGCCCGGCTCACCGAGGCGGCGTACCGCGCCGCGCTGGCGCAGCGCCGATGAGGCGCCGCAGCGATTTCCCCGTCTACCTCGCGATGCGCGCCACGCTCGGGCTCGTCCTGCCGCTGCCGCGGCGCGTGGCGTGCGCGACGGGTGCCGTGCTCGGGCGGACGGTGCGCGATGCGCTCGGCCTCCGGCGCGACGTCGCCGACCAGAACCTGGCCATCGCCTTCCCGCACCTCTCGCCGCGCGAGCGGGCGGTGCTCGCGCGCCGCACCTACGCCCACTTCGGCCGCATCGCGGTGGATTCTCTGCGCCTCACGGCCGGCGGCGCCCAGGCGGTGATGCCGTTCGTGCGCGTCATGGAGGGCGAGGAGCTGCTGCGAGACATGCTGGAGAAGGGGAAGGGCGTCATCTGTCTGGCCGGGCATCACGGCAACTGGGAGCTGTCGGTCGCGTGGGCCACGGCGGTCGGCTTCAAGGTCGCGGCGGTCGTGAAGCCGCCGTCCAATCCCTGGGTCGCCGACTACGTCGAGCGCCAGCGCCGACGGATGGGCCTCGAGACCATCCCGATGCCGGAGGCGCGCTCCCGCGTGCCGGTGGCGCTCGCCGAGGGCAAGCTCGTCGGGCTGGTGGCCGACCAGGGGGCGCTGCGCAGCAACACCTGGGTCCCCTTCTTCGGCAGGCCGACCCAGACGGCGGAGGGGCCGGGCCACTTCGCCGTCACCACGGGCGCGCCGGTGGTCTTCGGCGGCTTCGTGGCGGAGGCGGATGGGCGCTATCGGGGGTACGCGGAGCTGCTCGAGGAATCACCCCGCGGAGACGCGGGTGCCATGGTGCTCCGGATCGCGACGTTGTTCCGGCAGCACCTCGAAGCGGCGATCAGGCGCTCGCCGGAGCAGTACCTCTGGACCCACCGGATGTGGGCGCGCCAGCCGCCGGGAGAGCCGGCCGGGCGGTGATGGCGTAGGTCGGGCAGTGGCGGATGAAGCCGCCGTCCACCGGCGACCACTCCTGCGGCTCCGCAGGTCCCACCGCCTTGCCGTGCGCGTCCAGCCGGAACGTGCCCGCCGGGGCGCGCGCCACGCACTGTCCGCACCCGATGCAACGCTCGCGGTCCACGCCGACGCGGACCAGGCGCCGCGGGAAGATGCCCCCGGTGGCCGAGCGGAGCGCGTCGCCCGCCAGGTCGAGGGCGGCATCCATCGCGCGGTATCCCTCGTCCATCAGTTCGCGCGTGTGCTCGAAGGAGAACATCGGCACATGCTCCACGCGCGGCTGCACGAGCAGCAGCGCCGGGGCCGACCAGTGCGACAGGCGGACCTCGAGGAGCTGCTGGAAGACGATCTCGGTGGCGCGCGCGAAGATGGCGGCGAAGCCCTCGTCCTGCGTCTCGGCCCGGAGCACGCTCGAGGCGCCGACGTCCACGGCGACCAGGCCCTCCACGCCGAGCGTCGCCGCGAGGCTCACCGGCAGGTTGTCCGCCAGCGCGCCGTCCACGCAGAAGTGGCCGTCCACCTCGCGCGGGGGGAAGAAGCCCGGCAGGGCGCAGGAGGCGAGCACCGCATCGGCGACGCTCGCGCGCGCGAGGCCGGGCAGGCCCCAGTAGAGCTGCATGCCGCTGTTGAGATCCACCGACGCGACGACGAGCCGCCGCTCCAGCTCCTCGAAGGTCAGGCCGCCGACGAAGCCGCGGATCAGCTCCTCGAGCGGCGCGCCGCGGTAGATGGCCGGGGTCCGGATCAGTCTGGTGGCCATCTCGCGGCGGGCGACGTGGAAGACGTCGGAGCGCTCGAGGCTGAGCGCGACGTCGGCGAGCTCGGCGGTGGAGAAGCCGTTCGCCCACGCGGCGCCGAGCAGCGCGCCGATGCTGGTGCCGACGACGACCTCGGGCGCCCAGCCCCGCTCCTCGAGCGCCCGCAGCGCACCGATGTGGGCGATGCCCTTCATCCCGCCGCCGCCCAGCACCAGCGCGAAGCGCCAGCGCTCTTTCGTGGTCGCTTGCCGCGCGCGCATATCGAGGGTTAACGTAGCCCACGCTCCCATGACGGCGCCACTCGCACGATGACCGACGTCGCTTCCGCCGCGCAGCTCGCCGACGTCGTCCGCGACCTCCGCAACCGCGAGTTCCCGTGGACGGCCGCGACGACGTATCTCAACGCGGCATCGGTGGGCCCGCTGCCGGAGCGCACGCGCCTCGCGGTCGAGGCGTTCAACGCCAAGCGCACCGCGCCGCACCTCCTGCCCGATCGGGACCTCTTCGCCGTGCACGCGGCGACCCGCGCGGCGGCGGCGCGGCTGCTGGGCGCCGCGCCCGAAGAGATCGCGCTCACGCCCAACACCTCCACGGGGCTCAACGTCGCCGCCGGCGCGCTCCCGCTCGCGCCGGGCGACGTGATCCTGCTGAGCGACCGCGAGTTCCCCGCCAACGTCTATCCCTGGCTCGCGCGGCGCCGGAGCGGCGTCGTGGTCGAGCGCGCCCCGGTCACGTCGCGCGGCTATCCCGACGAGGACTACCTGGTCGAGCGCCTCGCCGATCCCCGGGTCCGGGTGCTGGCCATCTCGTTGGTCCAGTTCTCCAACGGGTTCCGCGCCGATCTCGTGCGGCTGGGCGACGCCTGCCGCGCCAACGGCGTGCGGCTGGTGGTGGACGGCATCCAGGGACTCGGCGCCTCGCCCCTCGACGTGACGGCGGTCCCGGTGGACGTGCTGTCGTGCGGCGGCCAGAAGTGGCTGCTGGGACCGTGGGGCTCGGGCTTCTGCTACGTGCGGCGGGAGCTGATCCCGTCGCTCGAGCCGCCGGTCGTGGGCTGGATGTCGTACGAGGGGATGGACGACTTCACCAACCTGCTCAGCTACGGCGACCACCTGGTCGGCGATGCGCGGCGCTTCGAGGTCGCGAGCCTCGCGACCCAGGACCACCTCGGCCTCGCCACTTCGATCGGGCTCCTCCTGGAGCTCGGGGTGGAGGCGATCGCCGCCTACCTGCGCTCCCTCGGCGAGCCGGTGCTCGCGTGGGCGCGGCAGCGCGGCGTCCCCATCGTCTCGCCCACCGACGACCTGCACCGCTCGCCGATCGTGTGCGTCGCCCCGCCCGACGCCAAGGAGGCGCACCGGCGGCTGCGCCAGGCGGGCGTGGTGTGCGCGTTCCGCGAGGGCGCCATCCGCCTGGCGCCCCACTGCTACAACACGATGGAAGAGATGGAGAAGGTGGTGGAGGTGCTGGACCAAGTGATGCGTGAGAGGTGAGACGTGAGACGTAAAGGCGTGAGAAGACCCTCTCACTTCGCCTTCTCACTTCTCACCGGTCCTCACTTCTCACTCTCTATCACGACATCCGCGAACTTCAGCTTCCCGTACTTGACGACGTACTTCCCGGCGGCCAGCTCGCGGTTCCCGTCGTCCGCCTTCACGCCGTCCACCTGGAGGCCGCCCTGCGCGGCCATCCGCCGCGCCTCGCCGAGGGACTTCGCGAACCCGATGTCCTTGAGGACCACGGCCAATGACGCCGGCGCGTGCGTGAACGCGGGCCGCTCCGTCGGGGCCTGCTTGTCCTTGAAGAGGCGGTCGAAGTGCGCCGCCGCGCGCACCGCGGCCTCGGCGCCGTGGAACTGCGTCACGACGTCGGCCGCCAGCGCGCGCTTGGCCGCGTAGGGCTGCGCGCGGCAGCGCTGCAGCGCGGCCGCGAGGTCCCCCGCGGCCACGGTCGAGATCAGCGTCGTCCACTCCTCCAGCAGGGTGTCGGGAATGGACATCGTCTTGCCGTACTGGTCCTCCGGCGTCTCCGTGATCCCGATGTAGTTGTCGTACGACTGCGACATCTTGCGCTCGCCGTCGGTGCCCCTGAGGAGCGGCATCACCAGCGCCACCTGCGGCTCGAGTCCGTGCCGCTCCATCAGCGTCCGGCCGACCAGCAGGTTGAACTTCTGGTCCGAGCCGCCCAGCTCCACGTCCGCCTTGAGCGCCACCGAGTCGTAGCCCTGCAGCAGCGGGTAGAAGAACTCCATCATCGTGATCGGCGTGCCCGCGGCCAGGCGGTTGGCGAAGTCGTCCCGCTCGGCCAGCCGGGCGACGGTGTAGTGCGCCGCCAGTTTCGCGAGGCCGTCCGCCAGGCTGAGCTTCCCGTGCCATTCGCTGTTCCGGCGGATCTGCGTGCGCTTGGGGTCCAGCACGCGGAACACCTGGTCCTGGTAGGTGGCCGCGTTGGCCCGGATCTCCTGCTCGGTCAGCTGCGGCCGCGTCTCGCTCCGGCCGCTCGGATCGCCCACCAGCGCCGTGAAGTCGCCGATCAGGAAGACGACCGTGTGCCCGAGCTCCTGGAAGGTGCGGAGCTTCCGGATCGAGACCATGTAGCCGAGGTGCAGGTGCGGGCGGGTGGGGTCGAAGCCCTGCTTGACGACGAGGGGCGTGCCGGTCGCGATGGCGCGCTCGAGCTTCCGCACCAGCGTCTCTTCAGGGATGATTTCCACCGCGCCGCGGCGGATGGCGTCCATCTGCTCGTTGAGGGGCGGGAAGGCGCGCATGCGCTATCGTAGCGGCGGAACCCCGCGGCTGGCAAGCGCGCGGGCGGAACGGTTAGCTTCCACGTCTCATGGCCGACACGCACCGCGGCGGACGCTTGCGGCGCTGGTTCTCCCCGCGCCGGCTCCGGCGTACCGTCACCTGGCTCCTGCTCGCCCTCGGTTTCGCGGTGGGCATCGCGTACGGGAGCTGGACGCGCGTGTGCGCGGGCGGGGCGTGCCCCTCCATCGCGGTCCTCGACGTCTACCGGCCCCAGCAGGCCTCGAAGGTCTTCGCCGCCGACGGCCGCCTCATCACCGAGCTCGGGTACGAACGCCGCACCGTCGTGCCGCTGCAGGAGATGCCGCTGTCCCTCCGCGAGGCGTTCATCGCCGTCGAGGACAAGCGCTTCTACGCCCACCACGGGATCGACTTCTCCCGCATCTTCGGCGCGATCGAGGCGAACATCCTCTCGCTGTCCTGGAAACAGGGGTTCTCCACGATCACCATGCAGCTCGCCCGCAACGTCTTCCCCGACCGGATCACGCGCGAGAAGACGCTGAGCCGGAAGCTGAAGGAAGCTCGGGTCGCGGTCGAGCTGGAGCGGACGTACTCGAAGGACCGGATCCTCGAGCTGTACCTGAACCAGATCAACCTCGGGGCGGGCGGGTACGGGGTGGAGGCCGCGGCGCAGCACTACTTCGGCAAGCCGGTGCGGGACCTCAACGTGGCCGAGGCGGCGATGCTGGCGGCGCTGCCGAAGGCGGCTTGGCGCTACAATCCGCGCAAGTACCCGGCGCGCGCGGTGGCGCGGCGGAACCTCGTCCTCGACCTGATGCACGAGCAGGGCTTCCTCAGCTACGACCAGGCGGAGGAGGCCAAGGCCTACCCGCTCACGCTCTCCTCGCACGCCGACTACGGCGACGTGGCGCCCTACTTCGTGGAGTGGGTGCGCCAGCAGATGGACGAGCGGTTCGGCAAGGACCTCTACGAGAAGGGACTGCGGATCTTCACGACGCTCGACCTCGACATGCAGCAGTCGGCCGAGCGGACGCTGGAGGCCCAGCTGGAGGCGGTCGAGGCCGGCGCGTACGGGCCGTACCAGCATCGCACGATGGCGCAGTACGCGGAGCGGAACACCGGCAACGTGGACAACAGCGAGCGGACCTCGACGCCGTACCTGCAGGGCGCGATGGTCGCGATGGACACCACCGGCGCGATCCGTGCGATGGTCGGCGGCCGCGACTTCGACGACTCGAAGTTCAACCGGATCACGCAGGCGGTGCGGCAGCCCGGCTCCACCTTCAAGCTGTTCGTCTATTCGGCGGCGCTGCGCGCCGGCCACTCGCCGAACGAGATGATCGACGATTCGGCCATCTCGCTCCCGATGCCGGACGGCACGATCTGGGAGCCGCACGACTTCGAGGAGGCGCAGTTCCGCGGGCCGCAGACCCTGCGGCAGGGGCTGGCGCTCTCCCTCAACCTGGTCGCCATCCGCCTCGGCCTGGAGCTGGGCGTGGACGCCGTGGTGGACGAGGCGCGCCGCTACGGGATCTCCACCCCCGTCCCGGCGGTGCCGTCGATGTTCATCGGATCGGCGGACGTCTACCCGCTCGAGATGGTGTCGGCCTTCACCGTGCCGGCGACCCTGGGCGTGAAGGCGGCGCCGTTCGGCATCCTCCGCGTGGAGGACGCGAGCGGCAAGGTGCTGCTGCAGTCGCAGCCGCGGCGCGAGCGGGTGATGGCGGTGGACCAGTCGTACGTGCTGAACGACATGCTGCAGGACGTGGTCCGCTACGGCACCGCGCGTTCGGCCGTGAGGCAGTCCGGCTTCGACGTGCCGGCGGGCGGGAAGAGCGGGACCACCAACGACTACACCGACGTCTGGTTCGTCGGGTACACGCGCGAGCTGGTGGCCGGCTTCTGGATGGGCTTCGACATCCAGCAGCGGATCCAGAACAACGCGCAGGGCGGGCGGCTCGCGGCCCCGGCGTGGGCGAACTTCATGCGCGAGGTGTACGAGCGCCGGCCGTCGCCCGGGCCGTGGGTGGCCCCGACCGGCGTCGTGCAGCGCGAGATCGACATCACCTCGGGGAAGCTCGCCACGCCGTGGTGCCCGCAGAACGTCCGGCGCTGGGAGGTGTTCTCGCCCAACAACGTGCCGACGGAGTACTGCCCGCTCCATCCGGGGCCCAACGGTCCCGCCCCCCCGCCGAACCCCGAGGACGCAGGGAACAAGCCGCCGAAGCGGCCGCCCGGCGGTCCCTGAGCCGGTGAAGGCGCTACGGGTCACCGCGCGATGGGTGCTCCCGGTCTCCGGCGAGCCCATCGCGCGCGGCGCCGTCCTAGTCGGCGCGGACGGCAGGATCGCCGCCGTCGGCCCGGACGCCGCGGTGCCGAGCCCCGCGCGCCGCGAGGACGTCCCGCTCGGCGCGGCGGCGCTCCTGCCCGGACTCGTGAACGCGCACACCCATCTGGAGCTGACGGCGCTGCGCGGCCTGGTGCGGGATCTGCCCTTCGCCGACTGGATCCGGACGGTCCGCGCGATCAAGGTCGCGCTCGATCCCGGCGTGTACCGCGCCTCGGCCCGCTGGGGGGTGCTGGAGAGCTTCGCGGCCGGGATCACCACCAGCGGCGACACCGGCAACACGCGTCAGGCGGCGGCCGCGCTGGCGGACCTGGGTGCGCGCGGCGTCGCCTACCACGAGGTGTTCGGCCCCGACCCGAAGCAGTGCGCCGAGTCGCTGGCGGGGCTCGAGGCGGCCCTGCAGAAGCTCGAGCCGCTGCGCTCCGAGCGCGTGACGGTGGGCGTCTCGCCGCACGCCCCGTACACCGTCTCCGACGAGCTGCTGCGCGCGGTGACGGCGGTGGCGGCGCGGCGCGGCCTCAAGACGGCGACGCACACCGCCGAGTCCGTGGAGGAGCGCGCGCTCGTGGAAGAGGGGCGCGGGCCGTTCGCGGACGACCTCTGCTCGCGCGGGATCGCGGTGTCGCCACGGGGCACGTCCACCATCGGGTGGCTGGAGCGCTGCGGCTACCTCGCGCTCCGGCCCCTCCTCATCCACTGCGTCACGGCGACGCCGGACGACCTGGAGCGCGCGCGCCGCGCGGGCGCGACGGCGGCGCACTGCCCCTGGTCCAACGCGATGCTGGGGCACGGCCGCGCCGACTTCGCCGCGATGCGCCGGCTCGGCCTCGCCGTCGGGCTGGGGACCGATTCGGTCGCCGCCGGCGGGGGCCACGATCTCTTCGCCGTGGCGCGGCAGGCGGCGCTGGGCCTGGACGTGGGCCGGGGGCTGAAAGCGCGCGAGATGCTGCGCCTCCTGACGGCCGGCGGCGCCGCGGCGCTCGGGCTCGAGGACGTCGGGACGCTGGTCGCCGGGGCGTGGGGCGACCTGACGGCCGTGCGGCTGGACGCGCCGGCCTCCCTCGCCGCCGATCCGGAGGAAGCCGTGGCCTGGTGCGCGACGCCGTCGGACGTGGTGTTCACCGCGGTCGCGGGCCGGGTCGTCTACCGGCGGGGACGGTGGCCGCGCGTGCGGATCGGCGCGGAGCGCACGGCGTACCGGGCCGCCGCGGCGGCGGCCGCGGCCGTATCGCGCACCGTGGCTGCGCGCGATATCTTGGCGCGGTGATGCTGCCGCATACCCAGCCCGGCGGAGCCCCATGAAGGCCCAGCGCCACAACGCGATCCTGCGCCTCGTCCGCGAGCACGCCGTCCCCAGCCAGGAGGTGCTGCGTCACCTCCTCCAGCGGGCGGGGTTCGACGTCACCCAGGCCACCCTGTCGCGCGACATCCGCGACCTGGCCCTGACCAAGCAGCCCGGCGCCGACGGCACGCACCACTACGCCGCGCCCCCCGACGAGACCGTGCCGCCGCCGTCCCTCGCCGGGTTCCTCCCCTCGCTGCTCCTGCGCACGGACGGCGTCGGCCCCCTGCTGGTGATCCGCACCCCCACCGGCGGGGCGAGCGCCCTCGCCGCCGCGCTGGACCGTGAGGTGTGGCCCGAGATCCTCGGCACCGTCGCGGGAGACGACACCGTCCTGATCGTGGCGCAGAGCGTCGCCGCCCGCCGCAAGCTCACCCGCCGCCTCGCCGGAATCGCCGCTCCGCGGCATTGAACCCGCCGTCCCGCCGACGTATGTTTATGCGCTGGCTTGCATAAACACTCAATTCGTTCGCGAGGGTGAGGTCATGGCAGAGCGCGTCGTGCTGGCGTATTCCGGCGGTCTCGACACGTCGGCGATCGTTCCCTGGCTCCGGGAGCACTACGGCGCCACGGTGATCTGCGTGGCGGCGGACGTCGGGCAGGGCGCCGGCGAGCTGAAGGGGATCGAGGAGAAGGCCAAGCGCTCCGGCGCCGAGTCGTGCCACGTCGAGGACGTGCGCGAGCGGTTCGTGCGCGAGTTCATCTGGCCCACCCTGAAGGCGGGCGCGATCTACGCCCGCACCTACCTGCTCGGCACGTCCATGGCGCGCCCGCTCATCGCGGAGCGGCAGGTCGCCTACGCCCGGAAGGTGGGCGCGACGGCGCTGGCGCACGGCTGCACCGGGAAGGGCAACGACCAGGTGCGCTTCGAGCTGACCTACGCGGCGTTCGCCCCCGACCTCAAGGTCATCGCGCCCTGGCGCGAGTGGGAGTTCCGCGGCCGGGAGGACCTGCTGGCCTACCTCGCCGCCAAGAAGATCCCGACCACGGCCTCGGCGGAGAAGCCGTTCAGCCGGGACCGCAACCTCTGGCACATCTCGCACGAGGGCGGCTCGCTCGAGGATCCGTCGCTCGAGCCGCCGGCGGACCTGTTCGTGCTGACGCGGTCCCCGGAGGACGCGCCTGCCAAGGCCGCCGTGGTGACGATCGGCTTCGAGGCCGGCGAGCCGGTGTCGCTGGACGGGGAGGCGCTGGGGCCGGTGCAGCTGGTCGAGACGCTGAACGCGCTGGCGGGGGAGCACGGCGTGGGGCGCGCGGACGTCGTCGAGGACCGGCTGGTGGGGATGAAGTCGCACGGCGTGTACGAGACGCCCGGCGGCACGGTGCTTTTCCAGGCGCACCGCGAGCTGGAGCAGCTGGTGATGGATCGTCGCAGCCTGGCGCTGGCCGACGAGGTCGGACGGCGGTATGCTGATCTGGTGTACGACGGCCGGTGGTGGACGCCCGAGCGCGAGGCGCTCGACGCGATGGTGAACAGCCTGCAGCGCTACGTGACGGGAAGCGTGCGCATGAAGCTGTACAAGGGGTCGGCGCGGGTGGTGGGACGCTCCTCGCCGGTCTCGCTCTACCACGAGGGGCTGGCGACGTTCGGCGCCGACGACGTGTACCGGCAGAGCGACGCGGCGGGGTTCATCCGCCTCTACGGGCTCGCGGTGCGGACGGCCGCCGAGCGCGAGCGGCGGATCGGCATGCGCCTCGAGGAGGCGGCGGACTGAGCCCGCGGCCCGTTCGCGCACTGGTCATCGGCGCGTCGGGCTTTCTCGGCTCGCGGTTGCTCGCCCTCGCGCCTCACGGGGTGGAACTGGTCGGCACCGGCGGCCGGCGGCCGGTGCGCCCCGGCAACTGGCGCGAGATCCAGCTGGACCTGGGGGCCCCGGGGACGGTGCGCGGGCTGCTCGAGCGCGAGCGGCCCGGCACCGTCTTCTTTTGCGCCTACGACAAAACCAACCCGACCGTGACCGTGGACGCCGCCGTCGCGGCGGCGCGCGCCGCGGCGGAGATGGACGCCGGCTTCCTCTTCTATTCCAGCGACATGGTGTTCGACGGCGCGACGGGTGGCTACACGGAGAACGCGCCCCTCTCGCCGGCCAACGCGTACGGCGCGATGAAGGTGCAGGCCGAGGCGCTGGTCCAGGCCGAGCACGCCGGAGCGAAGGTCGTGCGGACCTCGCTCCTGGTCGGCGAGAGCGGCATCCACATGCGTCCGGCGTACGAATGCGGGGCGCTGGTGCGGGGGCAGGCGGTGACGCTGTATGCGGACGAGTGGCGGAGCCCGACGCACGCGGACGACCTGGCGCGCGCCTCGTGGGAGCTGGCGTCCCTCGACGTCGCGGGCGTGTACCACGTGGCCGGGCCCGAGCGGCTGTCGCGGCTCGAGCTGGGCCGCATCCTGTGCGCGCTCTATCACCTGGACGGGGGCCTGATCCGGGAGGCGGAGCGCCCGCCGTCCCGCCCGCGCGACACCTCCCTCGACTCCCGCCGGGCGGCGGCCCTCATCGGCTGGGCGCCGCGCGCGCTCTCCGACCTCGCCCGCCACACTCCCGCGGGGGTGCCCAGCCATGGGTGAGACGCGTGCGGGCGGCGGGAAGGACGGGGGCGCCATGCCTGACCAGTCGCACGTGATGTGGGGCGGCCGGTTCGCCGAGCCGATGGACCCGCGCCTCGACCGGCTGAACCGCAGCCTGCCGGTGGACCGGCGGCTGTGGCAGGAGGATCTCGCGACCAACCGCGCCTGGGTGCGCGCGCTGGAGCGCTGCGGAGTGCTGACCGGCCCGGAGCGGCAGACGATCCTCGGCGGGCTCGACGCGGTCGAGAAGGCGCTGGCGAACGGCGCGGCCGACGGCGCGGCGGACGAGGACATCCACTCGCTCGTCGAGCGCCTGCTGGGCGGGGCGATCGGCCCCCTGGCGGGGAAGCTGCACACCGGCCGTTCGCGCAACGACCAGATGGCCACCGACCTGCGGCTGTGGACGATGGCGGCGCTGGTCCGGCTCGACGCCGCGCTGGCCACGCTGGGCCGCGCCCTCGTCGGCCAGGCGGAGCGCGGGCTCGATCTCCTGATGCCGGCCTACACCCACACGCAGCGCGCGCAGCCGGTGCGGTTCGCCCACTGGGCGCTCGCGCACGTCTGGCCGCTGGCGCGCGACCGCGCGCGCGCCGCGGAGGCGCGCCGCCGGTCCGCCGTCCTGCCCCTGGGCTCCGGCGCCATCGCGGGCTCCGGCTTCGCCATCGACCGCGCGGCGCTGGCCGCCGACCTCGGCTTCGCGGAGGTGAGCCCCAACTCGATGGACGCGGTCGGCGACCGCGACTTCACCGTGGAGGCGGTCTTCGTGGCGTCGCTGGCCTCGACGCACCTGGCGCGCCTCGCCGAGGACCTGGTCCTCTTCTCGACGGCGGAGTTCGGCTTCGTGCGCCTCGCCGAGCCGTTCACGACGGGCAGCAGCCTGATGCCGCAGAAGCGGAACCCCGATTCGCTCGAGCTGGTGCGCGGCATCGCGGGGCAGTCGCTCGGGAAGCTGGTCGCGCTCCTCGCCACGCTGAAGGCGATGCCGACCGGCTACCAGAAGGACCTGCAGGAGAACAACGCGACGCTGTTCGACGCGCTCGACCGCGCGGAGGCGGCGGCGCAGCTGATGGCCGCGGTGGTCGAGACGCTGACGCCCGACCGCGCGCGGATGGCGGCTGCCCTCGACCCGTCGGTGCTCGCGACGGACCTCGCCGACCTGCTGGTCGCCTCGGGGCGCGCCTTCCGCGACGCGCACGCCGCGGTGGGGGCGCTGGTGCGGCGGGCCGAGGAGCTGAGGGTGCCGCTGGACCGGGTCGGCGCCGACGAGGCGGCCCGCATCGACCCCGCCCTGCCGGCGCAGCTCGCCGCCCTCGGCGGGCCCGAGGCCGCGGTCGAGCGCCGTTCGCTGAGCGGCGGCACCGCCCGGAGCGCGGTCACGGCCCAGATCGCCGCAGCGCGCAAGCTCTTCGGGCTCTGAGCGTTCGGCGGCGCCGTGCGCTTGCACCGTCGCCCGTTTTCGGGTAGTATGGAATCGAGGGGCGCCGGGTAGGGCGCCTGGGGACGTGGTTGGGACAACTGAAGCGCCTGCGGCTCCCGTCCCGTTCGCTTCCCGCGGCGGGGTTTTTTTTCTGGGTGCGCCGGTGCGCCTCGGAGGGTATTCCGGGTGCGATGCCTCGCGTTGAATGCTTCGTTCGAACCGCTCACCATGGTTCCGGTGCGGCGCGCGCTGCGGCTCGTCATCGACGGCAAGGCGGAGATCGTCGAGGCCGACGGCGCCCGCGTGGCGCACTCGGAGCGCCTCTCCGTGCCGCGCCCGGCCGTCATCCGGCTGGTCAAGTTCGTGCACGTGCCGCGGCGCTTCCGCCGCCAGGTGACCAACACCTTCCTGTTCGCCCGCGACGCCTACCGCTGCCAGTTCTGCGCGCGGCCGCAGGCCCTGCTCAAGCCGCGCGAGTGCCTGACGCGCGACCATCTCGTGCCGCTGTCGCGCGGCGGCACCAACGCCTGGACCAACGTCGTGACCGCGTGCTCGAGCTGCAACGCGCGCAAGGGCAACCACCTGCCCGAAGAGCTCGGCATGTTCCCGATCAAGCCGCCGATGGAGCCCCACTTCGTGCACCTGGCGTGGGCGGTGCGCCGGCTCACGCCGACGCAGGCCAAGTACATCCGCCTCTTCTACGGCGCCGAGGTCCTCGCCGAGCTGTCCGCGATGTAGCCGCGGCGCGCGCCCACGTTCCTTACGATCTCCTGAAAACGATTCGCCCGGCCGAAGACGGAAGCCGGGCGCCGTACGGCACGGACGAGGTCATCGCTGACCTAGCCCTTGCGCGCGGCGCCCGTTGCTTCCGACGGAGGGGTAACGGCGCTCGGGCCCTTCTCGGGTTGAACAACTAGAGAGGGAGCCGGGAAAACGAGCACCGGGCAGGAACTACGGGAGAGCAGGCGCTCGAACCCGTCACCCGACGGTTCGGGGCCCGTCACCAACAGGGAGGCGCCGGGCGGAATCGTCTCGCCCGCGCCGAGGGTCGTCGTGTGCAGCGTGACCGGCACCAGCGCGCGTGCCGCCTTCTCCAGCGCCGCCGCCTGGCGTCCGCTCGAGAGCAGGTAGGGGCGATCGAAGAGGCGCGGCGCGCTCGGATCGTACGCGCCCGTCAGGATCAGCAGCGGGACGTGCGACTCCTCGAGCAGCAGGCGCAACGTCGTGCCGATCGTCGCGGACGGCGCGACCGAGCAGTGCGCCCCCACCACCAGGACCTGGCAGGTCCGCAGCTCCGCCAGCGACGTGAGCCAGCGGACCCGGTCGCCGCGCTTCAGCGCGATGTCCGCCTCGACCTCGCGCGCCGACAGCTGCACGGCGAGGCGGTCGAGCCGCGGCCGGAGATTGTCCAGCTCCTTCACGCACTCCGCGCCGACGCCTTCGATGGCGTGGAACAGCGTGGCACGCCGCACCCCGGCGCTCACCAGATCGGGCAGCCAACCGGCTACGCGATCGGCGAACGGGGCCGCATCAACGGCGATGAGGAGGGACTCGATCACGGAATACGCGTACTTGCGCAACGCGTACCACGGGGCCGGATCGGGACCTGTTTCCTAAGGCGTTATGGCTGAGGCACTTATACGAAGGCCCCGGGGCTGTTCCCCCGGGGCCTCGTTCCGCCATGAGACAACGTGTCCGCGCGGCCGACGGCCGCGCGGGTCTAGGCCGTCTCAACCCGCGTGGGCTCGGGCTCGTCGCCCAGGTCGTCCGGCTCCCCTTCCTCCGGCTCGCCGCGGTAGCGCTTCAGCTTGCGGTACAGCGTGCGGCGGTCGATGCCGAGGATCTCGGCGGCGCGGCCCTGGTGGCCGGCGACTTCGTCGAGGACGGCGAGGATGTACTCGCGCTCGAGGTGGTCGATGGTCCAGCGGTCGGACCTCGCGCTCTTGAGCAGGTCGTGCTCGCGCCGGCGGTAGAGGCCCTCGCCGGGATCGAACGGAATGGTCTTCGCGCCGGCGTGCATGATGAGCGAGCGCTCGATGAAGTTCTCCAGCTCCCGGACGTTGCCCGGCCATTCGTATTCCATCAGCCGCTGCATGGTCGTGGGCGGGATCGTCGGCGGCGGCAGGCCGTGCTCGCTGACGGCGCGCCGCAGGAAGTAGGCGGCCAGCAGCGGGATGTCGTCCCGCCGCTCGGTGAGCGGGGGCACGCGGATCGGGAAGACACTGAGCCGGTAGTAGAGGTCTTCGCGGAACCGGCCCGAGCGCACCTCCTCGCCCAGATCCAGGTTGGTCGCGGCGATGAGCCGGATGTCCACCGGCACGGGCTCGCGACCGCCGACGCGCATGATGCACCGCTCCTGGAGCGCGCGCAGCAGCTTGACCTGGATGTTCGGGGTGACGGTGCCGATCTCGTCGAGGAAGAGCGTCCCGCCGCTCGACTCCTCCATCAGGCCGCGCTTGTTCGCGATCGCGCCGGTGAACGCGCCCTTCACGTGCCCGAACAGCTCGGACTCGAGCAGCGTCTCCGGAATGGCGGAGCAGTTGACCGCGACGAAGGAGCGCTCCGCCCGTCCGCTCAGGTGGTGGATCGAGCGCGCCACCAGCTCCTTGCCGGTGCCGGTGTCGCCCGCGATCAGCACCGTGGCGCGGCTCGGCGCGACGCGGGCGATCAGGTCCCGCACCCGCTCGATCGCGGGACTGCGGCCGACCATCTCGACGCCCGGCCCCGCGTCCTTCACCTGCCGGCGCAGGCGGGCCACCTCGCGCCGCAGCTCCGTCTCCTCGTGCGCCCGCCGGAGCGTCAGGAGCAGCTCCTCGGTGCGGAACGGCTTGCTCACGTAGTCGAAGGCGCCGCGCTTCATCGCCTCGACCGCCGTGTCCACCGAGCCGAACGCGGTCATCACGATGAACGGCGTGTCGGTCTGGAGCGTCGGCCCGACCGAAAGCACGTCCATCCCCTGGACCCCGGGCAGATTGAGATCGAGGAGCACCGCGTCGAACAGCTGCTTGTCCAGCTCCGCCAGGGCCGCTTCCCCGGTGGGGACGCCGACCGCTTCGTACCCCGCCTCGTCCACGATCTTGGTGATGAGGCCGAGGACCACCGCGTCGTCCTCGACCACGAGGACCTTGCGGCGCGGAGCGACGGCGACCGTTTCGGGTTCGGTCATGGGTTCACCGAAGCAGGCAGATGAATGGTGAAGGTGGCCCCGCGGCCCGGCGCCGAGACGGCCTCGATCACGCCGCGGTGCGATTTGACGATCTGGGCGGCCAGGGCGAGGCCGAGCCCCGTGCCTCCGGACCGCGAGAAGAACGGCGTGAAGATGTGTGGCAGGTCCGACTCGGCGATCCCCGGCCCCGTGTCCGAGACCACGATCTCGACCTGGTCGTCCGCCGCCGGGCGCGTCACCACCCGCAGCTTGCCGCCGGTCTCGGCCATCGCCCGCTGCGCGTTCAGGAACAGGTTGATCAGCACCTGCTGGAGCTGCGCCTCGTCGGCGAGGATGGCCGGCAGCTCCTCCGCCAGCTCGAGCTCGAGCCGGATCCGATGGCGGGCGAGCTGGGGCTGGACCAGGCTGGTGGCCTCCTCGACGACGTCGTTGGCGGACGTCGGGCTGAAGACCAGGCCGGCCGGCTTGGCGAGATTGACGAGGCGGCGCGCCAGCTTCGCGATCCGGTCGGTCTGCGAGAGCAGGACCTGCATCTCCTCGCCCCCGCCGCAGATTGCGCAGCGCGACTGGAGCATGTGGTCCACCGACACCGCGATGGCCGTCAGCGGCGCCCCGATCTCGTGGGCCACGCCGGCCGCGACCTGTCCGGCCGTCGCGAGCCGCTCGGCGGCCAGCAGCTGGCGCTCGATCCGCTTGCGCTCGGAGACGTCGCGCAGGATCGCGGAGTACCCGATCAGGTTGCCGGTGTCGTCGTAGACCGCCGTGCGGGTGATGCTCACGTCAATGATCCGGCCCGACTTGGTCTTCCGCCGCGTCTCGTAGTCGCGGATGGACCCCTGGGCCAGCGTCGTGCGCCGCATCCAGTCCATCTCGCCGCGCGCCAGCTCCTCTTCGGGCAGCAGCATCGAGAACGGCTGCCCGACCAGCTCGACGGCGCTCCACCCGAACATCTGCTGCGCCCCCCGGTTCACCGTGAGGATGTGGTCGTCCGGCGCGACGCACAGGATGGCGTCGGCAGCCATGTCCAGGATGGCGGCGACGAGCGCGGGATCCGGTGGGGCGAGGTTCTGGGGCATCGTGTCCCGAAAGGTGACCGGGATGCGTCAGATTAGCAAATACTGGTTGAGCGTCTGGGGTTCTTGGTGCGGATTCTCCGGCATCCGTAGTACTACGAGAGGTCGGCATGGAACTTGCCACTTCGTGGTCGGGATTCGCATCTGGTCCTGCAGCCACGACGCCAGAGCGGGTCCGGCAGGTAACTGTGGACGCAGCGGCGATTCTCTTTCGGCGAATTACTCACGTTCAATTCGGGAATGGACACATGACCACGAAGGTGATGATTCTCGCAGGACTGTTCGCTGTGGGGTCTGCTGGAGCACTGCACGCACAGCAGCCAGCGGACGCGGCCTCACTCTATGCGAAGACGTGCGCGTCGTGCCACGGGGCGAAAGGGACGCCGAGTGCGTCGATGGCCTCGATGCACATCCCTGACTTCGCATCGAGCGCGCTCGCGTCGATCCCGGACAGCACGCTCAGGAACACGGTGTCGGCGGGGAAGGGCCGGATGATGCCGTCCTACAAGACTCGGCTCACGGCCGAACAGATTGGGCAGCTCATCAGCTACATCCGCACGTTCAGCAGGCACTAGAGGACGTCGGCGGCGGGCTTCCGGGCCCGCCGCCGCCGTCGTTGGCGGCAGAGCGTCCGATGCACTCACGGAGAGGGGCGTAGCGTGCCGGGACGGTCCGCGCGCTGGTGGCAGTTCCGCGCCGTACCACAGCAGGTCCGTCGTCTCGCGCTCGTGTTCATCGCGCTGGGGGCGGCCCTCGTGATCGCGCGCCGCCTGCTCGTGCCGAAGACCTTCGGCGAGCGGGGCCATTACCGCGCGGCGGCGGCGGATTCGATCATGGCGTTGCCGATCCACTACGCGGGGCACTCCGCGTGCGAGCCCTGTCATACGCCGATCGTGGACAAAAAGGCCCGGTCGTATCACCGCGGGGTGGCGTGCGAAGTCTGCCACGGTCCCCAGGCCGAGCACGTGGCGTCGCCCATGGATCACAAGCCGCCGGCGCCGCGCACACGCAGCTACTGCCCCCTCTGCCACGGCTACAACCCGTCCCGGCCGACGGGCTTTCCGCAGATCGACCCGGTGCTGCACAATCCGCCGCGGCCGTGCATCGCCTGCCATGACCCGCACGACCCGACGCCGCCGCACCCGCCCGAGCAGTGTGCGGCATGCCACGGCCAGATCGCGCGGACGAAGGCCGTCTCCTACCACGCGCAGCTGCCCTGCACCCAATGTCACGAGGTGCCGGCACGGCACCGCACGGACCCGCGCGCGGCGCTGCCGACCAAGCCCCAGAACCGCGAGTTCTGCGGCCGCTGCCATGCGCCGGATGCGAAGAGCCCGCGGGAGATTCCGCGCGTCGACCTGCAGACCCATAACCCAGGGTACGTGTGCTGGCAGTGTCACTACCCCCACCAGCCCGAGGTGCGTTCATGAGCGACGAGCCGCAGTCCGGGCCCGCCGGTGCCGCACCGGAGGCGGGCACCCATCCCGACCGCCGTGCGTTCCTCGCCGCGTGCACCCTGGCGGCGGCGCCTGTGTTCCTCGACTTGGTCGCCGTCGGCCGGGCCCAGGAGCCGGCGGCCGCGCCGGCATCGGGCCCGACCCCCTACGATCCGCGCGAGCACTACTACGGGATGGGGATCGACATCGACAAGTGCATCGGGTGCGGGCGTTGCGCCGATGCGTGCAAGGCCGAGAACAACGTCCCGCGCGACCCGCATCACTTCCGCACCTGGGTGGAGCGCTACGTCATCCAGGACGACGGCGAGACCGTGGTGGACAGCCCAGACGGCGGGATCGAAGGATTCCCGGAGAAGAGCGGCGAGAATGTCCTCCGCACCTTCTTCGTGCCGAAGCTGTGCAACCACTGCGCGAATCCGCCGTGCGTGCAGGTCTGCCCGGTCGGCGCGACCTTCACCACCGAGGACGGCGTCGTCCTGGTGGATGAGGACTACTGCATCGGCTGCCGCTACTGCATCCAGGCGTGTCCGTACGGGGCGCGGTTCCTGCACCCCACCAAGCGGGTCGCCCAGAAGTGCACCTTCTGTTACCACCGGATTACCCAGGGGCTGCTGCCCGCCTGCGTCGAGGTGTGCCCGACGGGCGCGCGGATCTTCGGTGAGGTCCACCGCCGCAGCAGTCCTCTGGAACGGTTCCGTCGCTTCAACGAGATTCAGGTGCTGAAGCCGCACCTCAACACGGACCCCAAAGTGTTCTACGCCAACCTCGACGGGGAGGTGCGGTAGCGTGCAAGGGTACATCTATCCGAACGAATGGGAGCTCCACTGGGGGCTCCTGGTCGTCGTGTACCCCTACCTCACCGGCCTGGTGGCGGGGGCGTTCATCCTCGCCTCGTTGGCGCGGGTCTTCAACGTCAAGGAAGTGCAGCCCGTCTACCGGCTCTCCCTGCTGACGGCGCTGGCGTTCCTGATCGCGGCGCCGCTCCCCCTGCTCGCGCACCTCGGGCATCCGGAGCGGTCGTACGAGATCTTCATGACCCCCAACCGGCGCAGCGCGATGGCGATGTTTGGCTTCGTCTACGCCTGGTACCTGATGGTCGTGCTGCTGCTGGAGATCTGGTTCGACTACCGAAAGGATCTGGTCGTCTGGGCGCGCGGCGCGACGGGGCCGCTGGCGGCTTTCCGCCGGATCCTCACCCTCGGCTCGACCGACCTGTCCGAGGGGGCGCTCCGCTTCGATCGCAGCGCTGGCAAGCTCATCACCATCATCGGCATCCCGTCGGCATTCCTCCTGCACGGGTACGTCGGCTTCATCTTCGGGTCCGTCAAGGCGAACCCGTGGTGGAGCAGCGTGCTGATGCCCGTCGTCTTCCTCTTCTCCGCGATCGTGTCGGGCATCGCCCTGATGCTCATCCTGTTCATGGTGACCAGCCTGCTGCGCTTCAAGCCCGTGGACATGGCGTGCCTGGACAAGCTCGGCGCTTTCCTTCTCTACGCCCTGATCGTGGATTTCTCGCTCGAGATGCTGGACTTCACCCAGCGGCTGTACGAGGCGGAAGAGTCCATCAACATCCTGTCCCAGATGCTGTCCAGTCGTCTGGTCATCAGCTTGATCGTCCTGCAGGTGCTGATCGGGACGGTGGTGCCGCTCATTTCCCTGGCGCTGGTCGCGCCCACGGTGAGGAAGCAGGGGCTCCTGCGCGTGCCCGACGAGCTCCGGCGCCTCTTCTACTTCATCGTGTCGGTGCTCATCCTGATCGGGATCTTCAGTACCCGCTGGAACGTGGTGATCGGGGGACAGCTCTTCTCCAAGAGCCTCCGGGGGCTGACGACCTACAAGCTGAACTTGCTGGGACTCGAGGGGATCCTGACCGCCGGCGCGATCATGGTGTTGCCGCTGGTGATCCTGTTCGTGCTGGTGAAGGTGGCGCCGCCGTGGCCGGACGCGGAGGCCAGGGTGGAGCCGGAGCCCTCCGGGGGAACGCCGGTGGCGGCAGCGCAGCTCACCTAGGCAGAGGAGAAGCCATGAACCTGGTACGCATTGCCGTCGCGCTGGCGGCCGTGGCGGGCGTCTGTGGCGTTGCGCCGGCGTCGGCGCAGCAGGCGGCGCCCCGGAGCCCACCGCAGATGCTGCACCCCGCGGCGGGGAAGCAGGACTGCTTGAGCTGTCACGGCACGGGAGCCAATGCGCACATCGTGAGCGTCCCGGCGTCGCATCATTTCGCCAACGGCGCGTGCGGCATGTGCCACAAGCCGATCGCGGCCACGCCACCGGCGGCGAAGCACGCGCTGGACGACACGCACGCCAACTGCCGCGCGTGCCACGTCCAGGCCGTGGAAGGAGCCACAGCTGCGCCCGGGGCGGCGCCGGCGCCGCCCGCGTCACACGCCACTTTCGACGTCTCGACCTGTCGCCTCTGCCACGAGGCGGCGGCGCCCGCGGGGCCGGCCGGAGGTGCCGGGGGCGACCGTGCGCACTGACGTGGGCACTGTCTTCAGCGGCGTCCTCGTCGTCGCGTTCGCTCTGGGCGTGCCCGTGAGGCCGGCGGAAGCGCAGCGGCCGCGGAACACCTGCGTCGCCTGCCACAGCCTTCAGAGCGGCAACACGGAAGGGGGCCACGGCTTCGCGGCGTGGAAGAGCTCGCCCCATGCGGCGGCCGGCGTCACCTGCGAGGCGTGCCACGGCGGCAACCCCGCGGCCGCAGATCCCGCGGAGGCGCACCAGGGGGTGAAGCGCTCGAGCGACCAGGCGAGCCGCGTGTACTTCACGCGCGTCCCCGAAACCTGCGGCCGGTGTCACGCCGCCGAGGCCGCCTACTTTCGCTCGAGCATTCACTCTGCCCGCCTGCAGAGCGACGGCCACGGCCCCAACTGTGTGACCTGCCACGGGTCCATGGCGACTCGCATCCTCACTCCCGACAGCGTGCTGATCACCTGCTCGGCCTGCCATGCCCCGGGCGGCGTGGCGCCCGTCGGCAAGTCGCGCGAGGCGGCTCAGGTCTTGGCGTTGGTGCGTGCCGAGAATATTCTGTTTGACATCGTGTCCGCGGCCGTCTCCTCGTCGCGCTCGGCGCCTGGCGCGGCCAAGGCGCGCATCCTGCTCGACAATTCCGAGCGGCACCTGCTCGCCGCCGCCGAGGTGTGGCACAGTTTCCGCCTCGACTCCGCGACCGCCCGTCTGGGCGATGCCCGGCAGACGCTCTCCGCGGCGTGGATGGCCCTCGGCCATCCGAAGCCGCGCGAAGGGCAACTGTATCGGCCGCCGCGGGCGGCGCGCCCGTGACGCCTGAGACCGATCGCCTCCCGCTCCTGTCGCTGACGCTCGGCCTGGCGCTGGCGATGCTGCTGGCGTTCACCCTGCAGCTGCCGCAGCGCCTCTACGCGCTGGCGTTCGCGCCCACGGGCGCGCACCGCCTCGACGGCCGGATCACGCCGGGCGAATACAAGTTCCGGTGGAGCGACCAGGCCAGTGGGCTCAGCTTCGCGTGGAGCATCGTCGGCGACCGGCTGATCGGGGCCGTCTCCTCGCCGGACACGGGCTGGGTGGCCGTGGGCTTCGGCGGCGAGGGGCCCCTGATGTACGGCGCCGACATCGTCATCGGCTACGTGGATGCCCGCGGCGCGCATGTCGAGGACGACTACGCGAACACGCCGGTGACGCACGTGGCGAAAACCGCGCTCGGCGGGCACGACGGCATCCTCGGCTCCGCCGGCCTGGTGACCAAGGCGGGGACGACGATCGAGTTCGAGCGAGCGCTCACCGCGCACGACAGCACCGACCGCCCGATCAAGGCGGGCCAGACCCACGTGATCCTCGCCTCAGCGGACGCGAAGGATTTCGTTGCGTACCATGCGGGCGGCCACAAGGCCGTGGCGCTGCTCGACCTGTACAACGGCCCGCCGGCCGCGGCCGGCGCGGGCGCGCTGCTGCCCGATCACATCACTGACGTCCAGATCATGATCGCGACCTGGATGGCGATGCTGCTCATCTTCGGCGTGCACGGCGTCGCGGCGCGGTGGGCGGAAGGGGTACCCGACGGCGCCACCGCGGAGCGCTCCGGGATCGCCGTGGTGCTGATCGTCGTGCTGATGGTGGTCGAGCTGGCGGCCCTCGCCACGTTCGCGACGGGCGTGGTGAAGGCGGCGCCGGTGTGGCTGCTGGGGTCGTCGCTGGCGATCGGGCTGCTCGCCCTGACGGGCATCGTCGTGCTCTACAGCCGCGCCTTCGTGCACTGGGAGGCGACGCGCTCGGAGCGCGACGACGGCATACCATGGTGACGGAGGGGCGCGGGTGAATCGCAGACGCTTCGCCAACTGGTCGCTGAAGGCGGGGATCGTGGCCGCCATCGCGGCGGTGATCCCCGGCGTGCTCACGCTGCGGGGCCGCTCCCGCGTGGCCGCCACGCGCGCCGTGGCGCCGGGAGACCGGCTGGTGTTCGCCCTCGGTCAGAACGCGGGGCAGCCGGTGACGCAGGGCAGCTTCACGCAGAACGAGGCGGTGCTCGCCTATCCCGAGAGCAAGTCGGACGACCACGAGAACCTGGTGCTGGTCTGCAAACTCGATCCGGCGGCGATCAAGCCGCCGACCGACATGAGCGGAGTGGCGCAGGGCGTGGTGGCGTACAGCGCCATCTGCACGCACCTCGGCTGCACGGTGCGGTTCTCGGAGGAGCCGATGGAGCAGGCCCCGTTCCCGCACATCCACTGCCCGTGTCACGGGGCGATGTTCGATCCGCAGAAGGGCGGCGCCGTGCTCGGTGGTCCGGCCCCCCGACCGCTGCCCCAGCTGCCGGTGAAGCTGAACGACAAGGGCGAGGTGATCGTGGCCGCGCCGTTCAGCGCCCCCATCGGCGTGAAGGCGTAGGCCGCGATGCGCGTCTCGGATTGGGTCGAGGATCGCCTCGGGCTCGACAAGTTCCGCGCGAAGTACCTCGGGAAGCCGTTCCCGGTGCACTCCACGTTCTTCCTCGGCGAGATCGCGCTGTTCTGCTTCGCGGTGCTCGTGGCCACGGGGCTGTACCTGGCGCTGTTCTACGAGCCGTCGGCGCTGAACATCACCGGGGAGGGCGGCGCCCTCCCGGCGGCGTACGCGAGCACGCTGGCCATCGACAGCCACCCGTTCGGCGCGCTGATCCGGCGGATCCACCACTGGGCGGCGCACCTGATGATCGCCTCGGTGCTCCTCCACCTGCTGCGCGTTTACTTCACGGCGTCGTACCGCAAGCCGCGCGAGATCAACTGGCTCGTGGGGCTGGGCCTGCTCGGCGCGACGATCGCGGCGTCGTTCGCGGGCTACCTCCTGCCGTACGACCAGTTCTCGGTCACCGCCACGGCGATCGGGTACGGGATCGCGCGGTCGGTGCCGTGGGTCGGACCCACGCTCGCCGACTTCATGTTCGCGGGGCAGTTCCCCTCAGCCGCGACGGTGCCGCGGTTCTACGCGTACCACGTGATGTGGGCGCCGCTGGTCCTGGGCGCGCTGCTGGGGGTGCACCTGCTGATCGTGCTGAAGCAGAAGCACACCGAGCTGCGGGCCCCGGGCGAGAAGCCCGATCCCGCCGAGGGGCGCTGGGTCCACGGGATCCCGCTCTGGCCCGAGCAGGCCGCGCTGATGGGCGTGCTCTTCCTCATCCTCGTGGCGGTCCTGGCGCTGCTCGCCGCGTTCCTGCCGGTGCACCCGTCGGCCCTCTACGGGCCGCCGTCACCGATGACGCCGGACGTGAAGCCGGACTGGTACCTGCTGTGGGTCTACGGGGCGCTCCGGCTCATCCCCGGCACGCTCCATTTCCGGTTCCTCGGAGCGACGATCGGCTCGGAGGCGATAGGCGCGATGCTGGTGCCCGGCATCCTGACGCTGATCATCCTGCTCGTGCCGTGGCTCGACCGCGCGCCGTCGTCGGCGTACTACGCCGAGCACCCGACCGCCGCCCCGGGCAGGCTGGCCCTCGGGCTCGCGGTCCTCACGCTGTTCCTGGCGCTGTCGCTGGCCGGCTTCGGGGCCGAGCTCGGCCTGAGCGTGCCGGTGCTGTGGGGCATCACGATCCTCGCGCCGCTCGGGGCAGGGTGGGGCGTCCACCTGCTGGTGGGGCGCGGCAGGGCGGAGGCGACCGGCACCCAGGTTCGCGGCCGCTAGGTCATCCCGAGATCCGAAAGCCGAGGGGCCAGCCGGCAGCGGCTGGCCCCTCGTGCCTTCAGGCGCCCGATGTGTCCGGGCGCTTCCTCACTGCGTCGGGATCCCCGTCGTGTGGCAGATCAGGCACATCGCCTTGTTCTTGCCCGCCACGCTCGGGTCGAAGTGGCTCCCGTGCGGGTTGATCTGCCAGCCGCTCGTCGCCGAGTGGCAGGTGAGGCAGAAGTTCTGCGCGTGGCAGCTGGCGCAGGTCTCGATCGAGCGACGCGCGACGCCGCCGTGCCCGAACAGCCAGCCGGGCTGCGCGTCGTGGAACTTGCCGATCGGCGCCCTGGTGTCGGCGCGGCCGAGGTTCCGGTGGCAGTCGCGGCAGAAGACCTGGGTGTTGTGGCAGGAGGCGCACTCCTCCTCCCGCGCGAAGGCCTGCTGCGCGTGCCGCGCCACGAAGTTCGGGCCGTGGAAGCCCGGCGCCTTCGCGGCGTCGTGGCAGCTGGCGCAGTACGCCAGAGTGTGGCAACGGTTGCACGTGACGTCGCCGCCCGCCGCCGTCACGCGGTGGCGCAGCAGCTGGTCGGGGAGATGGTCCGCCGGACGGATGCCGGCGAGGTCCACGCCGTACGCGGCGCTCGAGGCGCGGCTCGGCAGGGCGCGCACCGGCGGGACGCGCTCCTGAAGGCGGTGACAGCCGTAGCAGGACTCCTGGGCGTGGCAGTTCGCGCATTCCACCACGCTGGCGCGCGCCACCGCGCCGTGCTTCTGGTCCCAGTCGCCCGCGAGGTGCGACGGAGGCCGCGGATAGGTGCGGCGGACTCCGGCCACGAGCGAGGCGACCCGCGCGTCGGCGGCGAGGCTGTCGATGGCGGGCACCGATGCCGCGTTCACGTGACAGGACGCGCAGAAGTTCTGCGCGTGACAGACCGCGCAGGTGCCGCCGAGCGCGGCCTGCTTGTGATTCAGCACCCAGGTGGAGTCGTGGCTCGGGGGCTTCGGGAAGGCGGCGATCTCCGCCGCCGTGAGCCCCGTGGCCTCGTGCAGCGTGACGTGACAGGGCTGGCACTGTCGCTGTGCGAGGTGGCTGGGCGCGCCGTCGCCGTGGCAGGAGACGCACCGCTCCGGATTCGCGCGGCCGACGTCCATGAACGGCAGCGAGTCGGCGCGCGCGTGACAGCGCTGGCACGCGGTCTCGGCGCCGCCCTCCATTCCCACGAACATCGCGACGTGCGGCGTGTGGTCGAGCGCGAGATTGGTCGCGCGCCGCGGACGCGGCTGCCAGTCCACGCGGCGGACCATGTCGCCGTTGTGGCACCCGGCGCACAGCTCGGGTGAGGGCATCATGGTGGCGGTGTCGCCGGTCGCGATGCCGGCGTGGCACGCGTCGCAGGTGGTGAAGAGCTTCTCGTGCCGCGCGTGCGGGAAGGTGTCCATGACGGCCGGGCGGTGGACCGCCGCGCGCCGCGGTGCGTGGGCAGGCGTCCACGCGCCCGCCAGCACGGCGGAGAACGCGAAGGCGCCGGAGAGGAGGCGCGGGTTCATCGGTAGCCTCCCCCCGCCGTGCGATCGGCGTCGGCGCCCATCGACCAGTCGAAGGTCAGGGACGCCCGGGTCTGGTTCCAGTCCACCCCGGTCGTGCCCTTGAGCTGGCGCTGGAAGTAGCGCGTCACGTTGACGCTCAGGCCGAGGCGGCGGCCCAGCGGCGTGCGGATCTCACCGCCGACGCCGAACACCGTGCCGCCGGTGACGCGCACCATGTCGGTCTGCTGGAACGCGGTGCCGGTGAGCCCCGCGCGCCATCCGTCCTGCGGCGCCCAGGCCACGCTCAGATCGCCGCCGCTCTGGTCCCCGCCGTAGCCCAGCTCGAGGTGGTAATCCCCGTCCAGCGCGATGGGGCCGCGCCGTGCGTGTGCACCCAGCGTCAGCTCCTTCTGGTCGTCCGGGACGTCCACCAGGAACGGCGAGCCCGCGGAGAGCGGCTGCCACTTGCGATAGGTGAAGGCGCCGGAGAACGACAGATCGCTCGCCGCCGCCACCTGCAGCGACCCGGTGTACCCGTTGTTCGACTCGGGGACGAAGGCGCCCCAGATCGTCGTGAGGTCGAGCGTCGGCCGGTACCGGAACGCTTCCAGCGAGACGAAGGTGCTCGGCGACAGCCGCACCGCCGCGCTGACGCTCGCCTTCCCGATCCATTGCTCGGCCAGGTCCGCGTCCGCGGAGCCGGAGAGCGTCAGGAACGAGCCGATGCCGACGCGCCCGTCCACGGCGGCGCGCTCCGAGACCAGGCCGCTCCAGTCGCTGAGGATCTCGCGCTGGTAGATCGCCGAGAAGGACGAGCGGGCGAACGGCGTGGCCGACAGGACCGCGCCGAGCAGGATCGTGCCCTGGTCGGGGCGGAGCGGATCCAGGGAGAGGAGCGCCGGGCTGTCGTACGGCTGCAGCGTGGCGCGCGCCAGCCCGCGCCCGCCGTAGCCCTCGATGCGCACGGCGGACACCGGCTGCCATCCCGCGGTGAGGCCGTCGAACGCGTACCACCCGAGCGCGGAGGAGCGCTGCTGGCGCCCGAGGCGCAGCCGCCACGTCTGGCGCTGCAGCTCCAGGTACGCGGCGAGCACGTCGAAATGGTCGCCGTAGCGCGGCCACACCAGCTCGGAGCCGAGGGCGGCGCGACCGCGCATCAGCGCGTAGCCCCTCAGGCCCTCGACCCCGAGCCCCCACGCAGACAACTCGACGTCCTGCGTCACCGGCGCGGCGTAGGCCACCGGGAGCGCGTCGTAGACCCCGGAGGTGCTGTCGTACTCGATCGGCCGGAGCTGGACGTACTCCGCGGTCGTGGTCCAGTGCAGCCGGAACGCCTGGGCGTAGAGCACGCGCGGGCCGGCGGTCGCCAAGGCCAGGAGCAGGAGCGCAGCGCCGAACAGTCTCGTGGTGCGCGTCATCGGGTGCCCCGCGCCGTCACCGCGTGGCAGTTCTCGCACACTTTGCCGGGCGCGTGGTTGGTCTGGTTCGTGTGGCACATCAGGCACATCTCCCGCGTGGCAGGCAGATTGGCCGCCCGGGCGCCGTGGCAGGACGCGCTCGCGCAGTTCAGGTGATCCGAGGGCTTGTGAACCGCGATCGGGTTCGCCCCGGCGTGACAGGCGACGCAGTTCGCGTCCGGCCGATGGTGATTGGCGTGGCACGCGGCGCACGCGGCGCCCTCGGGTGCCCGGGACACCGGATTCGTATGGCACCGTACGCACGCCACCGACTGGTGCCGCTGGTGGTCGAACGGCAGGCGGCGCGTCACGGTCGCGTTCTGCGCGGTGAGCGTGTACGTCTGCTGCGTCTGCAGCGTGGCCGACGGGAAGGTCGCGCCCCGGTGGCAGGTCGCACACTGCTCGCGACCCGCACCGGTGTGGTGGCAGCGCGCGCAGTCGGCCGCGGACTTGACCAGCAGCTCGCCGTGGCGCACGCGGCTGGAGTGGCAGCTCACGCAGGTCTCGGTGCGATGGTCGCCGTGGGAGAAGTGCAGCGTTGGAGCGCCGGCACTGCGTGGCCCCTGCGCCTGCGGGGCGGACGCGTCCGAGGCGGCTGCCGAGGCGAAGTCGGCAACGGCGGTCGCCGCGACCAGGCTCGACCGCGACGGCGCCGCCGTCGGCGCCAGCGAGGCCCGGCGGCCGCGCGTGGGCGCCTGCCGGGGGATGTCGGCGTGACACCGCACGCAGTTCTTCCCGTTCACGGCCCAGCTGTGCGGCTCGTGGCAGGTGGTGCACCGCTCGGGGTGTGGCACGCCGATGTGGAAGCTGACCTGCCGCCAGGTGGCGTGGCACCCGGCGTTCGTGCAGGTCACGTCCTGCGGCTTGGTCTGGGTGTGCGGATTGTGGCAGTCCCCGCACACGCCGCCGTGCGGGTCGTGCGCGATGTCGAGGCCCTTGATCTCGGTCTGCATCGTATGGCAGGCGAGGCACTGCGCCGCCCGCGGCGTCAGGGGCTTGCCCAGGGAGTCCACCGCCAGGCCGGGCGCCGACGCCAGGAAGTTGTGGCAGGTCGTGCAGTGCAGCTCGGTGAGCTGCCCCATCTTCCCGAGCCGGATCGTGTTGGCGTCGTGGCATCCCTTCTGAAGGCAGGTGCGGTCCACCGGCGCGAACTCGTGGAGCGAGACGCCGTGGCACTCCACGCACCGCATCCCGGCGAGTCTCGGGTCCTTCGACTCGAGATGGATCCGGTGCCCGGCCGTGGCCGCGATGATCTTCCACCGCGTCGAATCGCCCTGGATGTGGCAGCGGGCGCACACCTCGTTGGGAACCCGTGCGTGGCGGCCGATGGCGGTCGGGCGCTCGACCGCCGTGAGCCAGAGCTGGTGCAGCTGCTCGGGGAGGCGTCCCTCGTGGCAGTTGTGGCACTCCAGCGTGGAATGCACGCTCCGGCTGAAGCGCTGGAAGGGGTCCTGCATCAGGTGGCAGGTCGTGCAGAACCGGTTGTCGTGCTGCATGTAGTGCCATTGGCGGTACCCGGCCACCGACGCGACCACCAGGACCAGCGAGACGCCGGCCAGCGCCGCGACGCGCCACCTCCGCGCCAGCCGCCCCCACCGCTCCAGGACCCACTCGTAGTAGCGCGTCATGCCCGTCTAAGCTTTCACTCATTCGGCCCAAACGTGAAGCGGGTCGGTCCCCGGGAGGACCGACCCGCCTTATTCCCATTCGGCCGGGCGTCAAGCGCCGTCGGAAATGACGCCGGTCCCTACACGCCCCGCGCGAGTCTCAGCGGATGCGCACGCCGAGTTGGCTAGCCACCTGCTGGATGCGCGCCTCCGCCTCCGGAGAGGCTGTGACGTTGTACTTCTGCTTGACGGCCTGGATCGTCGCGATCAGCAGCGCCCGGAGGTACGGCGGATTGTGGACGCCGTGCGATTGGTCGCTGCTTATCAACTGCACGTTGAACTGCGCGCCTTCCGCCACCGTGATGATGGAGTCTCTCTTGAATTCGGTGGACGGGACCTTGGTCAGCAGGCCGGTGTCGCCCGCGTCAATCTTGCCGTTCCCGTTGACGTCGGTCCAGAGGACGCCGGCGAAGTAGGCCATCTCCGCGCTCAGCGACTCGAAGTAGGTCTGCGCCACCGCCGCGGACGAGTGGCAGCCGCTCACGGTACAGGCCGCGAAGCTGCGCGCGGAGTCGGCGCACGAGTTCGTGGAGTCGATCCCCGTGGCACTCACGCAGGGGATGGCGTAGAAGCTGTGCCCCGTGTAGCGCCAGGCTAGCGTACTGCCGTTAAGGACGCTGAGCGTGTCCACGTGGCAGCCCGCGCACAGGACGGGGTTGGCCGCAGGATTCGAGTGCGTCGTCATGTTGGTCGAATCCCACGTGAAGCCTACGGGCCGCCACCCCGAGATGCCGAGGAAAGTCGGCCCCTGCGGCGAGTGCGGGCCGCGGGTGTTCGCGGTGTCGGGGATCGAATTGCGCTGGTGGCACCGGATGCAGAGGTTCGTTGTGTCGCGGACCGTGATGGGCTCGCGCAGCTCGTGGGTGTTGCTGGTGCCGTGCGGCGCGTGGCAGGTCGTGCAGCCGAGCTGCATGGCAGTCGTGCCGCTCGCCTCGACGTAGACGTTGCTCGCGCCGAACCGCGTCCCCGCGGTCTTGCCCTCGTGACACTGGAGGCACGTGCCGCCGCTCGAAATGGCCGGGGCCTCGAGAATCCGGTGCGCACCGCGCGACCAGTCCTCGTAGAACGGGTTGTGCGAGCCGCTATGGCACTCGCCGCAGCCCACACCCTTGGTCGAGTCGTACGAGGTGAAGTAGGGGATCGGCTGCGTCGCGGTCTCGTCCGGCGTGGTCACGTGCGCGGCGCCCGGGCCGTGGCACGACTCGCACTGGACGTCCTGGAAGTACTTCTGCGAGGCCGCCGCCGCGGTGAAGAAGCCCGCAGAGTCCTGGGCGATGTTCGTCAGTCCGTTGGTGGTGTGGCACTTGAAGCAGGACGGACCCGCGCCTCCGCTCGCCTGCAAGTCCGACCACGCCTTCCAGTGCCCCGTCAGCGCCCAGGTCTGCTGCTTCAGGACGTGGCAGTTCCCGCAGGTCGTCTGCTGCGTCGCCGGATCGCTGTAGCCGACGAACGACAGGCTCGTCGCGGCCGCGGTGCTGCCGGCCGGGCTGGTGTTGTCCTTCACGCAGGCGCTCACGGCCAGCGCGGCCGTCACGCCGACGAGAAGATGCCGAACCTGGATCAGGTGTTTCATAGAACCTCTCGCGCTTCCTTCGTTCAGTGCCCGTGCCTTTCAGGCCGAGCCGTAGGTAGTCATACGGACGAAGAGCAGGGGCCATGCCAGTGTGATTCAGCTCATAATACATTGCCGGACAACATCTTACGGCTGTGATGCAACCAGTTGCTCGTGAAGTCGAATCTCTTGTGTCCGAATTCACAAAGTCCCATTGGACAGATTGCGACAGGTAGTCGGTGGGGTGGTAGGCACAGCCCCCTGTGGCGGGTGTATCTTCTCGGCCTCCAACTCGATCGGAGTCTCACGATGATGCGGACGATGTCGGTGCTCGTCGCGGCGAGCGCGCTGCTGGTGCTGCCGCTGGCCGCGCAGCAGCAAGGCGGGATGATGGGCGGGCAGATGATGGACATGCAGGGGATGGGGATGATGGACTCGATGATGGCGCCGATGATGCGCAGCATGGCGACCGCGCCGGAGCGGCTGCTGCTCCGGAAGGCGGCGCTGCACCTGACGGACGATCAGGTGTCGCAGTTGACGGCGCTGCGGGATGCGGCGAAGCCGGCCCGCGATTCGGCGGCACAGATGGCGATGATGCATCTGAGGGAGATGGATGACGTGATGCACACGGCCGCGCCGGACACGGCGGCGGTTCGACATCACTTCGAGGCAGCGCTTCAGTACATGGGCCAGGCGCACATGGCCATGCTCGATGCGGCCGCGCAGGCGCGCGCCGTGCTCACGGACGATCAGCGCAAGCAGGTGGACGCTGCGTCGTCGATGCGCCGGCGGCCGATGATGCGGCGCGGCGGATCGATGCGTCGCCCGTAGCCGCGCCCGCCGGCACCGGATGCGAAAGCCCGCGCCGCAGGTGGCGCGGGCTTCGTGTTTGCGGGCCGGCCGCCGGTCAGGTCGGCCGGCGCCGCGCCAGCTCGAAGAAGCGGTTCAGCACGCCGCGGCCGATCTTCTCGATGGCCGCCCGCTGCGGCTCGGTGGGGCTGGCGCCCCGCGGCAGGAGCGTGGCCCACTCGCGCGCCAGCCCGACATCCAGCTCGATGTGGAACTGCAGTCCCCAGACGCGGTCCCCCACGCGAAACGCCTGATGCTTGCAGGCGCGCGTTGAGGCCAGGTGCACGGCGCCGGGCGGGAGATCGAAGGTATCGCCGTGCCAGTGGAACGCCGGGAACTTGCGGCCCGCGGGGCCGAGCAGGGGGTCGTCCGCGCCGTCGTCGGTCAACGTCACTTCGCCGACGCCGACCTCGGGCGCCGGCCCCGGATAGACGCGCCCGCCGAGGGCGGCGGCGACCAGCTGCGAGCCCAGGCAGATCCCGAGCACGGGGAGCCCGCGCTCCACGACCTCCTCGATGAGCTGCTGCTCGTCGAGGAGGTGGGGGTGCGCCACGGCCTCGTAGGCGCCCATCGTGCCGCCGAGGACCACCAGCGCGGCGACGGCGTCGGCGTCGGGAAGCGCCTCGCCGAGATCCATGCGCCGGACGTCGAGCGGGAGCCCGCGCTGGCGCGCCAGGACCCCGATGAGCCCGGGGCCCTCTCCCGCCATGTGCTGGACGACGATGAATCCCGGCTCGCGTGCCATCCCTGCCATCAATTCCTCCGCGGGCGCCGCTTGTCAATGTCCGCCTCGCCGGTATGTTCCAGCGCGCTCCTTCCAGGACCGTGCGTGGACGACCTGCGGAATCGGCTCGAGACCGCCCTCGGCGGGGCGTACGCCGTCGAGCGCGAGCTGACGGGGGGCGCCGCCAGCCGCCTCTTTCTGGCGGTGGAGACGACGCTCCACCGGCAGGTCGTGGTCAAGGTCCTGGCGGCGGACGCGGCCAGCGCGGTCGGCGCGGCGCGGTTCAAGCAGGAGATGGAGCTGACCGCGCAGCTGCAGCACCCGCACATCCTCGAGGTGCTGACCGCCGGGGCCCGCAACGATCTGCTGTACTACGTGATGCCCTACGTCGCGGGCGAATCGCTGCGCCACCGCCTCGAGCGGGAGGGCGCGCTCCCGGTGGCGGATGCGGTGCTGGTGCTGCGCGAGATCGCGGACGCACTCGCCTTCGCCCACGCGCACGGCATCGTGCACCGGGACGTCAAGCCGGAGAACATCCTGATCCAGGGCGGCCACGCCGTGATCATGGACTTCGGCGTGGCCCGGGCGCTGCTGGCCGCGCGCGGGGGGCGCCGGCTCACCGATCCCGGGACCACCGTCGGTACGGTCGGCTACATGGCGCCGGAGCAGGCCGCGGGCGACCGCGACATCGACGCGCGCGCGGACGTCTACGCGCTCGGCGTCGTCGGCTACGAGATGCTCACCGGCGCGCCGCCGTTCTCGGGCGCCACGCTGCAGGCGCTCGTGGCGGCCCACCAGACGCAGCTCCCCGTCGCCCCGCGCGACGTCCGCGCGGAGATCCCGCCGGACGTCTCCGCCGCGGTCCTGATGGCGCTCGCCAAGGACCCCGCGGCCCGCTTCCAGACGGCGGCCGATTTCCGGGACGCGCTGCCCGGTTCCGCGGAGCTGCTCCCCCGCGGCCGCCGCTCGGGGCTCCGGGCGCTCGCCGCGAGCTTCGCCGCGCTGGCCGGCTTCCGCCGCCGGCGCCCCTGAGGCGTCGCGCCGGCCCCGGGTCCTTGCGGCGGCGCGGCGCGTGCGGCACGTTAGCGCCGAGCAGGCCAGGGAGTGCCGGTGCCGCGCGACGTTCTGTCGCTGGTACAGAGCAGCTTGGGCGATCGCTACACGGTCGAGCGGGAGATCGCTCGCGGCGGGAATGCGCGCATCTTCCAGGCCCGCGATCGCGCCGGCACCAAGGTCGCCCTGAAGGTCCTGCACCCCGAGCTCGTCGTTTCCATCGCCGCCGAGCGCTTCCTCCGCGAAATCAGCGTCCTCGCCAGCATCACGCATCCCAGGATCTCGCGGCTGCTCGACTACGGGGAGCGCGAGTGGCTGGTCTACTACGTGATGGAGTTCGTCACGGGTCCGACCCTGCGGGAGTACCTCGAGCAGGTGGGCCGGGCCCCGGTCCAGGAAACCGTCGTGGGGACCTGCCAGGTCCTCGAGGCGCTGCAGTACGCCCACGAGCACGGCGTGGTGCACCGCGACGTCAAGCCGGAGAACATCAAGCTGTCGCCCGCCGGCGCCGTGCTGATGGACTTCGGCATCGCCAAGGCGGTCGCCGCATCCGGCAGCAGCCGCCTGACGCGATCCGGCTTCACCGTCGGGACCTCGGCCTACATGAGCCCGGAGCAGGTGGCCGGCGACCGGGCCATCGACCACCGGGCCGATCTCTACTCGCTGGGCTGCGTCATCTACGAGTGCCTCGCGGGCACGCCCCCATACCTGCACCTCGACGACCGTCTGGTGCTGGGCATGCACCAGCGCAGCCCGATCCCGGACGTGCGCAAGAAGCGGCGGGACGCGCCGGCGAAGCTCGCCAAGCTGGTCACGAAGGCCCTCGCCAAGAACCCGGACGACCGCTGGCAGTCCGCGGAGGAAATGCGGACCGCGCTGGCGGCGTGCCCGCCGGACTGACCGCCGCTCCGCGGCCGTGACCGCGCGTACGGGCGCCGACGGCGCTACCTGGGCCGGCGCCGGGTCGTTAGCTTGCGGCCCCTGCCCCCCCAACGAGGCCCCGTATGGTCAGGAAACTCCCCTGGGTGATCGCGGGCGTCGCGGTGGTCGCGGCCGCCCTGGTGCTGGTGACGGCCCGCACGGCCTCGGCCGGGCACCATCCCGAGCCGCGGCCCGGCATCACGGGCGCGGCGGTGCTGCCGGCGTCCGACTTCGGGCAGGATGAGCGTCTGGTGCGCGCCTACGCCGCGGCGCGCGCGATGCCCGAGGTGTTCGACGGGCTGTTCTGCTACTGCCGGTGCAAGGAGAACTTCGGCCACCGGTCGCTGCTGACGTGCTTCGAGTCCGAGCACGGCGCCTCGTGCGACATCTGTCTCGGCGAGGCCCGGATGGCGGCCGAGATGCACGCCACCGGCGCGAGTCTGGACGCCATCCGGCGCGCGATCGACGCGCGCTTCGGGAGCTAGCGCCCCGCCTCGAAGACCCCGGACCGGGCCTCGAGGGTGCGGCGCGGGAGCCCGGAGAAGCGGATGAGGAGACGGCGGAATCCCTCCGCCAGCGCGTCCCCGATGTTGCCGGTGTGCGAGATCGCCGGCCCCACGTCGCCCGTGAGCCAGCGCTCGACTTCCGCCAGCTCCGACTCCGACAGCGATTCGATCTGCAGCGTCGCGACGTAGTAGTAGCGGGTCCCCGATCCCGGGGACGGGAGCAGGTCCACGTGGAAGGGCGAGGCGAGGGCGCGGCTCACGGCGTCGACCTGCGTGAAGTGCTCGATCGTTCCGGGGGAGCGGATCAGGTCGTACTCGCCGGTGAGCGGATCGAGGCGCACGAACGCGTCCCACTCCGCGTCGCGTGCGAGGTGATCGAACAACCCGCCCTTCCTCCACAGCTCCAGCCTGAAGTGATAATGGACCGGGAATCCGTTCCTGAGCGCGCCGTCGAAGACGCGATCGTCCAGCAGGTGCTCGCCACGCACGACCGGCGTGTCGAGCGCCATCTCGGGGAGGGACGAGAGGCGGACGGAGAGGCTGGGGGCAACCGCCGGGGGTGCCCGCTCGCGAACCTCCTGAGCGCGGGCCGCGGGACCGGCGCTCAGGATGCCCAGCAGCAGCAGCCCGGCCCGGTTCACCCTCCTAGAACCGCCGGCCCATCCGCACGGTGAAGGTCACCGAGCGGTCGGCGTGGTCCAGCGGCTTGGCCAGGTAGAAGCCCAGGGGTCCGAAGTCGAGCCCGAGCCCGATGTCCGTCTTGAAGGTGCTGAGCGCCGGGAGCTCGTCCGCCGGGATCACGTCCGCGCCTGTGCTGCCGTTGCGCGCGACCGACCAGGCGCGGCCGGCATCCGCGAACACGACGAGATCGGGGCCGCTCACGTGGAACGGCTCGTAGTGCTCGTCGCCGGCGTCGCCCCAGTCGCTGGCCCAGTCGGGGCCGAAGTCGAAGCCGAGGTGCGTGCGGAACTCCGCCTGCGCGACGAGCGCGCGATCGCACAGCGCGGGCTGGCCCGGCAGCACGCTCCCGCCGCACGAGAACTGGCGGAAGGAATAGCCCGGCAGGGGATCGGGGTACCCCAACTCCAGGCGCCGCTGCAGCGGGAGCGGTCCGCCGCCGACCCAGCCGCCGCCGGCGAACCGCAGGTTGAGGCGGCCGGCCGGCGACAGGCGGAGGTAGGTGCGCGCGTCGAAGCCGATCCGCTGGAAGTTCAGCTTCCCGTTCACGATGTTCGGGTCGGTGCACGGGCCGACGACGCACACGATCGTCGTACCGGTGAGATCGCGCCCGCGCCCGTTCTCGTATTCGCCGGTCACGAGCCAGCCCGCCGTCGGTGTGCCGCGGTCGTTGCGCGTGTCGATGCGGAATGAGCCCACGGCGGACCGGTAGTAGCCGTCCGTGATGGCGGGGTTGGGCCGCCAGTCCTCGTCGCTCCGGAACAGCGTCCACGGGCTGCGCGCGACGAGCGAGACCTCCCGCTGGTCGCGATACTCGGCGGTGAGGGAGGCCTCCCGCGACAGCCGCAGTGTCGCGTAGGCGCCTCCGCCCTGACGCTGGTAGTAGTCGCGGTAATCACGGTGCAGCAGGAACGACGCCCACCCGACCTCGAAATCCTTGAGCGGCCAGCTCTCGATCGGCGCGACCTCGTCCCAGCCGCGGATGCCCAGCCCGACGTTGGAGTAGCGGCCCCCGAGCACCAGCTCGCCGCGGGCGCGGTAGCCGACGTCGCTGCCGTTGATCGAGATGTCGGTGGTGCGGAAGATGGCCGTCGCATCCGCCTGCAGGCGCGCCTCGTCGGAGAGCCGCAGGTCTGCGCGCGGGCCGAAGAGGATCGGCAGGCCCTCGACGCGGTTGTACGTCCCGCCGAGCGCCAGCAGGACGCCGGTCTCGCTCCCGCGGTCGGTGGACCAGTCGTGCTGGCGGATCCAGAGCGGCATCGCGGAATTGTCGGGCGAATAGACCAGGTTGTCGCCGGCGCGCCGGTAGCGGAGCGGATCGCGGTAGGCGCGGATCTCGCCCTCGATGCTCGCGCGGTCGGCGCCGTGGATCGTGCCCCCGACGACGACGACCTCGCCGCCCACCACCGCACCGGGCTCGAACTCCACGTCCCCGTTGATGACCGCGAGCGAGCCGCTGATGCGGCCGCCCACGACCACGGGTCCGCCGAGCACCGCGACGTCGCCGTCGACGCCGCGCGCGGTGGGAATCCTGGTGGAGCCGGAGAAACGAATCGTGCTGGGACTATTGAAGAGGCGGATCACGTCGTCCGCGACGTCGCGCGGCAGCTGGCGCATCGCGAGGCGCTGCTCAGCGCCCGGACGTGCCGGCCGGATCGTGATCGTCGTGATGGTGGTGTCCTGCGCCCACGCGCGGGATGCCGCCGCCACCAGCAGGAGTGCAATCGCCGCCTTGGTCATACCGAGCTCCTGAGGAGTGCCCGGGAGCGGAAAAAGGCACGGCATGTGCCGCGGCTCACCAGTCTGCTAACCCAATATCTCTTAGGAACTTGCCGTCTGGCAACTGGCTCCCCGTCGCGGAACTGTCCCTGGCTTCGTCGGCCAGCACGTGTCCGAATGACACGTCAGGCCAATCCCTCGATGCCGAGTCGCTTCATCCGGCGGTAGAGATTCGCGCGGTCGGTCGAGAGACGCCGGGCGGCCTCGGCCACGTTGCCCCCGGCCGCCGAGAGCGCCCGCGTGATCAGCGTCTTCTCGAACCGGTCGAGCTCCTCGGTGAGCGCGAGCTGCAGGCCGGCGCTTCCGGGCAGCGGCGCGCTCCCGCCGTCGCCGGCGGGGAGCGCGCTCGCGACGTCCTCGGCGGTGATGGCGGGCCGCGGCGAGAGGATGATGAGCCGCTCGACGATGTTCGCCAGCTCCCGCACGTTGCCGGGCCACGGATGGCGCACGAGCAGGTCCATCGCGTCGGGGCTGACGGTGGCGGCGGCGCGTCCGATGCGCCGCGTGACCAGCGCCGCGAAGTGGGCGACCAGCTCGGGGATGTCGCCCGGGCGCTCACGCAGCGGCGCGATGGCGATCGGGAAGACGTTGAGGCGATAGAGCAGATCCTCGCGGAAGCCGCCCTCCTTCGCCGCGCGCGTGAGGTCCTTGTTCGTGGCCGAGATGAGGCGGACGTCCACCGGGATCGGCTTGCCGCCGCCGACGCGCTCGACTTCGCCGCCCTCGAGGGCGCGCAGGAGCTTGGCCTGCGCTTCCGGAGACAGGTCGCCCACCTCGTCGAGGAAGAGGGTGCCGCCGTCGGCCTGCTCGAAGCGCCCGATCCGGCGCTCGGTCGCGCCGGTGAACGAGCCTTTCTCGTGGCCGAACATCTCGGATTCGACGAGCTCGCGCGGGATCGCCGCGCAGTTGACGCGGACGAACGGGCCCTCGGCGCGCGGGCTCGCGGCGTGGATGGCGGTGGCCACCACCTCCTTCCCCGTGCCCGACTCCCCCCAGATCAGCACCCTGGCCTCGGTCGCCGCGACGCGCGTGATCAGCGAGCGCAGCTCGGCGATCTGAGGGCTCGAGCCCACGAGCGTCGTGACCGGCCCGAGGGCTTCGCGCAGGATGAGCGCCTCGGCGCGCGCGCGGGCGAGCTCGAGCGCGGAGCGGAGCGTGAGGAGGACGGCCTCCGGCGCGAGCGGCTTCTCGAGGAAGTGATACGCGCCGAGCTTGGTGGCCCGCACGGCGTCGGAGAGCCCCGCGCGCCCGCTCATCATGATGACCGGAACGCCCGGGGCGTCGGCGGCGAGGCGCTCCAGCGTCGCGAGCCCGTCGGGTCCGCCCGGCATCGACAGATCGAGGAACACGGCGTCGGGCCGGTGACGGCCCACCGCGGCGATCGCCTCCGTGCCGGAGGCCGCTTCGGCGGCGCTATAGCCCTCGGCGGCGAGCAGCGCGCAGAGCATGCGGCGCAGGTTCGCCTCGTCGTCCACCACGAGCACCTGCTGATGCCTGGTCACGCGCTCGCGCCGGCCGGCAGGGGCAGCTTGACGGTGAAGGCGGTGCCGCGCCCGGGCTCGCTCGCGACGGTCACCGAGCCGCCGTGGTCGTGGATCGTCTGGCGCACCAGCGCGAGGCCCAGCCCGGTGCCGTGCTTCTTGGTGGTGAAGTACGGCTCGAAGACCCGCGCGAGCTGTTCCGCCGGGATCCCGACCCCCGTGTCGGCGATCACGACTTCCACCGCCGGCGCCTGCCCGTTGGCCACCGCGCGAAGGGTGATCGCGATCTCCGGAAGGGCGGCAGCCCCCGTGCGTCCGTGCGTCTGTGCGTCGGTGCGTCCGGCTTCACAGGCGTCGCAGGCGTTGAGGACCAGGTTGTGGAAGGCGCGCCGCAGCGGCTCGTAGTGCCCGTTCACGAGCGGAAGATCCGGCGGGCACTCGACGCGCGCCGTGACGCCGGAGGGAACCGTGCCGCGGACCAGCGACTCCACCAGCTCGCCCAGGTCCACCGGCGCGGGCGGCCCCTCGGGGAGGCGTCCCAGCGTCGTGAAGTCGCGCGCCATCTGCTCGATGCGGGCGCTCTCGCCGTCGATGATCTCGAGCAGCTCCTTCTCGTCGGGGCGCGCGTTCTGCGCCAGCCGCGCCACCGCGAACCGCAACGGCGTCAGGGGGTTCTTGAGCTCGTGGGCGACCTGGCGCGCGAGCTCGCGGAAGGTCCTGAGCTGCGCCGCCTCCACGTCGCGGGCGCGGGCGGCGGCGAGGTCGGCGGCAATCTTGCGGAAGGCGCCCCGCAGCACGTCGAACTCCGGCGCCCCCTTGGCCGGCGGGGCATCCGGCAGCGGCTCGCCGCGCGTAAGGCGCTCGGTCCAGCCGATCAGCTCGAGGATCGGCCGCGAGAGCTGGCGCGACAGGTGGCCGGCGAGGCGGACCGTTCCGAGGAAGACCAGCGCCACGAGGGCCGCTGCGAAGCCGGCCAGCAGGGGCGTCGCATAGTCGCGGATGTACTGACTCTTCCTGGCCATCGACAGCGAGTTGCTCAGCTCGTCCGCGTGCCGCTTGAGGGCGTCCCGGGCCGCGGGCGTCAGCGGCTGGCGCGCGAGCGCGCTATCCGCCCTCAGCCACGTCGTCGCCGCGCGGTCCCAGGCCGCGACGCCTCCCACGGGCGCGGCGATCCGGGGCGCCAGGATCACCATCCCGGCGAGGGCGGCCGCGGGGATCGCGGCGACCACGACGAGCCAGACGAAGATGCGGCGGCGAAAGGGCAGGGCCACGAGCCTAACTTGGGGCTAAGTCCGGCAAGGCTCAAGACATGGAGCGCGAAGGGGGCAGTGGAGTTGCCAGACGTGAGATGCCAGTGGGCGGGAACGGCCGCTGTGTCCGATTCCCGAGTCGCCGTCCTCCGCCAACTGGTCGGCCTTCCCACCTCTGGCAACTGCTCTGGTTCCTGCCACTTACGACTGATATCCCGAGATTGCGGAACTGGCCCCCCTCCCGAAAGCCAGGTAAGATTCATGGCTGGCTAGCTGCCGGACCTCCAGTATCTCGTCGCCATCGGCAGCGGCGACTACTGGTGCACCCGGTGCGACGATCCTCCGGCCCGGCGCGTCGAGACCGCGGGCCGGCCGCTGCCGGCGTGGAGGTCCGGAACGTGGACCCGAGTACCGGGGAGTTGCACGGCCGTGAGGCGGCGGGAGGGGCGGCCACAACATCTACCCGGGCGAAGTGGAAGATGTGGTGCGCGCGCATCCCGCGGTCGAGGAGGTCTGCGTGGTCGGGATCCCCCGCGAGATCCTCGGCGAGCAGGTCTGCGCGTGCGTGGTACCTGTCGAGGGCGCCATCCTCCGGGGCGAAGACATCACGGAGTTCGCCCGCGAGCAGATGGCCGACTACAAGGTGCCCGATCTGGTGCGGTTCTTCGACGCCCTTCCCATGACGGCGAGCGGGAAGGTCAAGCGTCGCGAGCTGGCGCAGATCGTGGCACTCGAACACACAGCTACGTGAAGGAGTCCATGACCTTTCCAACCCCGCGCCCGGCGAGCAAGCAACCGCCGGCGCATGCGCCCAATGCCGCGCTGCTGATCGATTTCGACAACGTGACGATGGGCATCCGCTCCGACCTCCAGGTCGAGCTGCGGAAGCTGATGGACTCGGACATCATCCGGGGGAAAGTCGCCGTCCAGCGGGCGTATGCCGACTGGCGGCGCTATCCGCAGTACATCGTGCCGCTGTCGGAAGCCTCGATCGACCTCATCTTCGCGCCCGCGTTCGGCTCGAACAAGAAGAACGCCACCGACATCCGGCTGGCCATCGATGCGGTGGAGCTGGTCTTCACCCGCCCCGAGATCGGCACGATCATCCTGCTCTCGGGCGACTCCGACTTCTCCTCCCTGGTGATCAAGCTGAAGGAGTACGGGAAGTACATCATCGGCGTGGGGATCCGCGAGTCGGCCTCCGACCTGCTGATCCAGAACTGCGACGAGTACTACTCGTACAACGAGCTGGCCGGGCTGGCCCGGGCGGGCGAGGACGAGGGCGTCCGGCGCGATCCGTGGGAGCTGGTGGTGGACGCCGTGCTGGAGATGAAGAAGCGCGGCGACGTGATGCGCTCCGACCGCCTCAAGCAGGTGATGCAGGAGATCGACTCGTCGTTCGACGAGAAGAACGTCGGGATGAACCGGTTCTCCAAGTTCGTGGACGAGGCGAAGCGCAAAGGCCTGCTGACCGCGACGAAGCTGGAGAACGGGCAGTACGAGATCGATCTCGGCTCGTCCGCGCCGGGCGGTGCTCACGCGCTGCCGCCCATCCCGGGCGAGGCCGACGAGCGCCGCGGGCGCGAGCGTGCGGCGCACGATCAGGGGAAGGCACCCGGCGAGTCGCGGGGACGCGGCCGCCGCGGCGGCCGGGGTCGCGGGGCCGCCGCGGAGAGCGCCCATGCGCCCGCGGCGGCGGGCGGGAGCGCGACGCCCGATTTGTCGCTGGCGGAGGCGTTCGACCTGTTGAAGAAGGTGCTGCGCGAGATGGGCGCCCTCGCGCCCTCGGTCGTCGGCGAGGACCCGGTGCGGGAGCGGATGGCCGAGGTGCATGGCAATGCCCAGGACCCGCTCTTTCACCGGCCGCGGTTCGGGCGCCTGCTGCGTCAGGCCCAGGACGCCGGCCTCGTGGATCTGTCGAAGAACGAGCGCGGGTTCGAGATGACGCTCCGGGCCGAGGCCGCGGCGCCGCCCGCCGCCGAGCCGCAGCCGGAGCGCGCCGGCGAGGAATCGCGGGGGCGTCGCGGCCGCCGCGGTGGACGTGGCCGGGGTGAACGGCGGGAGATGCTGCATGCCCCGGAGGAGACGGAGCCCGCCGAGGCGCCGCGGGAGACGGAGGAAGCGCCGCGGGTCGCGGCGGCTCCGCCCGCGCCGCACGTCGTCAAGCACGGGCTCCTGTTCCGCAGGAAGTCCGGCGGTCCCGCGATGCCGCCCGGCGGCGTGCCGCTGGTCGGCGTCGTGGAGATGGACGAGGCGGAGCCTCCGAAGGAGAAGCCCCGTCGGCGGTCGCGCGCCACCGGCACCCGCCGCGCCGGCGGCCGCGCGCGCGGCAAGAAGACCGAGGAGCCGTCCTCCGAGTCGTGACGCTGCGGCCGCTCCCGCTCCGCTTCTACGCGCGGGACACCGTCCAGGTCGCGAGAGGGCTGCTCGGGCGGCTGCTGGTCTCCACCATCGGGGGCCGGCGCTGCGTGGCGCGGATCGTGGAGACGGAGGCCTACGTCGGGCCGCACGATCCTGCCTGCCATGCGGCGGGGTGGCGGCGGACGCCGCGCAACGAGGTGCTGTACGGCGAGCCGGGGCTCGCGTACGTCTACTTCACGTACGGGATGCACTGGTGCGTGAACGTCGTCACGGAGCGCGAGGGGTTCCCCGCCGCCGTCCTGCTCCGGGCGCTGGAGCCGCTGCGAGGCCTCGCGACGATGCGGCGCCGGCGCCGCACCGACATCCCGGAGCTGCTCGCCGCCGGACCGGCGCGGCTCACCCAGGCGCTCGGCATCGACAAGAGGCACAACGGCCATCCGCTCTTCGAGCCGCCCCTGTGGATCGCCGCCGGCAGGCCGGTCGCCCCCCGGCGCATCGTGGCGGGGCCGCGCATCGGCATCCGGGTGGCCGCCGACTGGAAGCTCCGGTTCTACGTCCGCGACAATCCCTGCGTGAGCCGGCCCCGCTAGGGGCGCCAAAGCGAAGCGGCCAGCCCATCGGCTGGCCGCTCGCATTTCCGGTCCCGGGCGACGCCCTAGCGGTGCGTCGTCACGTCCTCCTCGCGCGCGCCGAGGAACGCGTACCGCAACCCGACCTCGAACGACTGCGAGCTGTTCGGCAGCACGAAGTCCTTCCCCTGCGGGCTGAGCTGCGCCTGCCCGAAGAGGGCCAGCTTGCCGAAGCGGATCTGCACTCCCCCCATCACCAGGGCGAAGCCCCCCGACGAGTGCTGGTTCATGTAGTTCGTCGCCGTCGTACACTGCGCGCTGCTCAGCGGCGTGCAGTTCACGGTCGTGTTGCTCAGCGTCTCGATCTCGAACCCGCCCCCGATGTACGGCTGGATGTGGCCGCCCCACGGGAAGACGAGCAGCGCGATCTGGATCCTCTGCATCGCGTCGAAGCTCGCCTGCGCCGCGGTGCCGTTCAGCTGCTGGATGGCGTAGTTGTCCACGTCCTGGGCGAACGAGGTCGAGTAGGCAACGTAGAGCGCGGCGCGCTGGGCCGTGATCAGCCACTCGCCGCCCGCCTGCGGGTGGCTCACGGTCCCGAGCGTGGGCAGCGAGTAGCGGATGACACCGCCCTTCGCGCCCCAGTACCACTGGTTCTGCCACTCCTGGATCTGGGCCGCGAGCGGCGCGGCCGTGGCGAGTGCGAGAACCGCGGCAATGGCCAGCGAACGGTATCGAACCATGTCTACCCCCGAGTCGCGGATCAACCGGCTCACTGCGGCCGGGTCGGGGCGGACGCCGCCCCATACAGGATCGCGTTGGTCAGCAGCTTGAAGGTCGCGTTCGTCTGTCCGCGGTGCTGCGGCCGGAAGCCGAACAGGATCGCGCGCCCGCGTCCCTCTGCCACCGGCGCCTCCAGCAGCGCCGGGTGTCCCTCAAGCGCCTCGACCCCTTCCACATAGCCCGAGAGGAGCGGGTTCCTGTCGCGCGGATACGCGACGATCACACGGTCCCCGGGAGCGGCGTTCAGGATCGGCGTCGAGATGAAGTAGACGGCCGTCACGGAATCCATCCCCGACGCGACGGGGTGACCGCGATCGACCTCGGCCTCGAAAATAGACCCCGGTGCCGAAAAACGCGAGAGATCAGCAGGTTGCGCACCCCGGTGCGCCGCTCCGGCGACGCTCCCGGACACGCCCAGATCCTCTATGGCGTAGGCCGAGGCCTCGCCCAGCGCGACGAGCGTCCCGCCCGAGTCGAGGAAGGCGCGGAGGGCGGCGGCGCCCTCCGTCCCGAGGCCGCCGGTGTACTGGGGCGGGGCCGACCCGGGGCGCCGCCCGTCGCGGATGGCCGCGGCCGGCTCGGAGGGGAGGAGCACGACGTCGAAACGGGAGGCGAGCGCGCCCGCGCGGACCGCGCTGTCGGTCACCGTGGTGTACGGCACGCCCAGGCGCTCCAGCACCCAGCGGGTCCACCCCTCGTCCATGTTCGCGTTCCACGAGCGGTACAGGGCGACGCGCGGCTGGTGCGTGACGGTCGGGGCGCCGGGCCAGGCGGCGAGCCGCGGGACGGCGACGCCGTCGAAGCCGAGCGCGCGGGCCGCCGTGTCGAGGACGGCGCGCGCGTTCCTACCCCGGACCGCCAGGGTGCCGGTCGGCCAGCTGCGGCCTCCCGCCTCGAATGGGGCCGGAGCGATCGCGACGGAGGCCCCGGCCGCGAGCGCGCGCCAGACGGCCGTCGCCTCGCCGTTCGACCGGTTCCTTAGCAGCACGACGGCGCCGGCGCCGGTGATGTGCCCGGGCGCTACCGCCACCGAATCCACGGGCTCGAGGTCGCCGGCGACCGGCGCGCCGAGCGAATCCACCGTCACGCCCATCTGCAGGGGCAGCGTCCAGCCCGTCACGTCGTACGGGGGGAGGGCCGGGCCGCCGGGGTACGCGGACCGCGCGGGATAGACCTGCCGCTCGACCAGGTCCTTCACGTGCGCGCGGAACGGCTGCGCCAGCGGGATGACCAGGGTGCCGGCCGGGTAGTCGCGGCCCCCGGAGGCGAACGGCGCGCGGGCGCGCCGGATCTCCACGCCGCCGGCGATCAGCAGGTTGGCGAACTGGGCGCGGGCGCCCGCGTCGCGCTGTGCGGGCGCTATCGCGTACGCCGCCGGCTGCTGCGTGCGTCCGGCCTCGACGGCCCGGCGTCCCAGCCTCACGAACCGCGACACGAACGCCGCATGCTCGCGGGCGGCGAACCGGACCAGCGCCTCGGAGGTCGTCAGCTCGTAGTCCACGATGTCCCGCAGCCGCCACCACCCGCCCGGCCACGGCGACGGATAATTCACGCCCCGTTCCGGCTGCCGCAGCGCGCTCGGCGCGAGCCGGACGGGCGAGGCGATGCGCGCGCTGGCCGCCTCCGTCAGGATCCCGATCATGTTGTGGCGCGCCGGCACGGTGCGATTGCCGCCGTGCCACCACAGATCGAAGTCGATCTGGTGCGCCACGCCGGTGTAGCCGCTGTCCGCCAGCGCCCCCGCCATGACGGCGCCCACCTCGTTGATGCCGGAGACGAGCATCCCGTCGAGGTTGGGGTTCACCGGGTCGGCGAACGGCGGGACGAACATCCGCGCGCCGTTGCCGCCCATCTGGTGGATGTCGTACACGACCTCGGGGAACCAGTCGTGGTAGAGGACCCGCGTCAGGTACCGGGTCTCCGGCTGGGTGAGCATGTACCAGTCGCGATTGTCGTCGTGCCCGACGTACGGGTGGAAGAGCCACGGTGGCGACGAGCCGTCGTAGGGCGTCCCGCGGGAGCGCCGGTACCAGTCGGTGACGATGTCGATGCCGTCGGGATTGGCGGAGGGGACGAGCAGCACGACGACGTGCCTGAGGAGCGCGGCTTCGGCGGTGTCCGAGACGAGCTGCCAGGCCAGTTCCATCGCCATCTGACTCGCCGCGATCTCCGTCGAGTGGATCGAGCAGGAAATCAGCACCACGGCCGGCTGCGACCCGGCGAGCGCGCGTTCCGCGGCCGGCTCGAGCGTGCGGGGGTCGGCCAGCCGCCGCTGCGCCGCCATCAGCTCGGTGCGCCGCGCCAGGTTCGCCGAATCCGTGATCGTGACGAGCAGGTACGGGCGGCCCTGTGTCGTGAAGCCGAGCGTGTCCACCCGGACCCGCGGCGAGGCCGCCGCCAGCCGCGCGAAGTACCCGCCGATCTGTCCCCAGTCGGCGAGCATGGAGTCGGCCCCGACCCGGAACCCCAGCACCGATTCGGGCGTCGGGACCTGCGCGACGAGGGAATAGGGGAGTGTGCAGAGGAGCAGAAATCGGATGACACTCCGGCTCGTTCTCATGCCCGTCACCTCTGTTCTCGGAACGGCTCGCAACTCTCCGTCTCGCAACTCATGTGAGTACTCCCACTTTCTTTCCTGCCTTCTTGAAGGCAGCAACCGCCATCTCGAGATGTTCCCGCGTGTGCGAAGCGGAGACCTGGCATCGGACGCGCGCCTGGCCCTGCGGCACGACCGGGTAGCCGAAGCCCGTCACGAACACGCCCTCCGCCAGCAGTGCGTCGCTCATCTGGATCGCGAGCGCCGTCTCGCCGAGGATGACCGGGACGATCGGCGTTTCCCCCTCCAGCGGCTTGAAGCCCGCCTCCTTGAGGGCGGCGCGGAACCAGCGGGCGTTCTCGTGCAGACGCGCGACGCGCTCCGGGTGTGCCGCGAGGACGCGGACCGCGGCGAGCGCGCTGGCCGCCACGGTCGGCGGCAGGGCGTTGGAGAAGAGCTGCGGGCGCGAGCGCTGGGTGAGGTAGTCGCACAGCGCGTGGGTCGAGGCGGTGAAGCCGCCGGCCGCACCGCCGAGCGCCTTGCCGAGGGTGCTGGTGATGATGTCCACCGCGCCCACCACCCCGGCGTGCTCGTGGGTGCCGCGCCCGGTCTTCCCCATGACGCCGGTGGCGTGCGAGTCGTCCACCGCGACCACGGCGTCGTAGCGCTTCGCCAGCTCGCAGATGTCGGCGAGCCGGGCGATGTCGCCCTCCATCGAGAAGACGCCGTCGGTGAAGATGAGCCGCGTCCGCGCGGCGGCCGCCGACGCCAGCTTCTCCTGCAGGTCCGCCATGTCGGAGTGCCGGTAGACCAGCGACTGGACCTTGCCGATCTGCCGTGCCATGCGCACCGAATCGATGATGGAGGCGTGGTTCAGCTGGTCCGAGATGACGACATCCTGCTCCCCGAGGATGGTGGGGCAGAGCCCTTCGTTGGCGTTCCAGCACGAGACGTAGGTCAGCGCCTCCTCGGTCCCGACCAGCGCCGCCAGCGCGCGCTCGAGCTCGCGATGCACGGTGAACGTCCCGCAGATGAAGCGCACGGATGCGGTGCCCGCGCCGTACTTGTCCAGGGCATCCTTGCCCGCGGCGATCACGTCCGGATGGTCGCACAGCCCGAGGTAGTTGTTGGACGAGAGGATCACGACGTCGCCCCGGCCCTCCATCACCGTCCGCGCGCCCTGCGGGGCGTCGAGGTAGTTGACTTGCTTGTAGACGCCGGTCTTCCGGAACTCGTCCAGCTCCGCTTGGAGGCGGGCGGTCAAGGTCGGCGCGGTCATGAGCCTCGCTTTCCGATGTCCAGGATGACCTTGCCGGCGTCGCCGCACCGGATGGCGGAGATCGCCTGGTCGATCTGCTCGAGCGGGAAGCGGTGGGTGATCACCGGCCGCGGGTCGAACTGGCCGGAGCGCAGGAACCGCTGCATCAGGTGCCAGGTCTCGTACATCCTGCGCCCGATGACGCCGTAGATCGTGATCCCCTTGAAGACGATCTCGTTGGCGAAGTCGATCGGGACGGTGCCGTCGGGGATGCCCAGGAGGTGCATGCGGCCCCCGGGCCGCACCAGCTTGAAGCCCGAGTGCAGGGCGCTCGGCGCTCCCGACATCTCGCACACCAGGTCGGCGCCGTCCCCCTTCGACAGCTCGCGCACCGCCGCGTCCACGTCGTCGGTCTTCGGGTTGAGGGCGCGCGTGGCGCCCATCTTCCGCGCCAGCTCGAGGCGCTTCGCGTTGACGTCCACCGCGATCACCGCCGCGGCGCCCGCGGCCTTCGCGATCCCGACGGCGAAGCAGCCGATCGGCCCGCAGCCGAGGATCAGCACGACGCTGCCGGAGACGTCGGTGCTGAGCACCGTGTGGAAGGCGTTCCCCATCGGGTCCATGATCGCCCCGATCTCCGCGGGGATGCCGTCCAGCCGCATGACGTTGCCGGCCGGCATCGCGTGATACTCCGCGAAGGCGCCGTTCCGGTCCACGCCGATGATGGAGGTGCGCTGGCAGACGTGCCCGTTGCCGGTGCGGCACTGCAGGCAGTGGCCGCAGATGATGTGGCCTTCGGCGGTGACCAGCTCGCCGGGCTTGAAGCCCTCGTGCACCTCGCTGCCGACCTCCACGATCTCGCCGGCGAACTCGTGGCCCAGCGTCACGGGCGGCTTCACGCGCCCCTCGGCCCACGGATTCCAGTCCGCGATGTGCAGGTCGGTGCCGCAGACGCCCGCGTGGTGCACGCGGATCAGGACGTCGGACGGCCCGCAGACGGGCTTCGGGACGTCGCGCACGACGAGCCCCGGCCCAGGCGCCGCCTTGACGATCGCTTTCATGGTCCCTCGGAGTGGATGTGGTGCGGTCAGTCGATGCTGCGGAGATACCCGCCGTCTACGGTGACGACGGCGCCGGTAATATATGCCGCGCGCTCCGAGGCGAGGAAGGCGACGACGTCGGCCAGCTCGTCGGGCTCTCCCATCCGGCCGAGGGGGATGCTGCCGATCTGTCTGCTCTGGATTGCCTCCACCGTCGTGCCCTCGCGCGCCGCGCGGGCCTTGGCCAGATCGACGACGCGCTCGGTGCGGAAGTAGCCGGGGCAGATGGTGGTCACGCAGATGCCGTCCTTGGCGACCTCGTCCGCGAGGCACTTGGCGAAGCCGATGACGCCCGCGCGCGCGGTGGTCGAGAGGATGAGGCCGGGCAGCGGCTCGAGGGCCGCGAACGAGGTGAGGCAGACGATGCGGCCCCAGCGGCGCGCCCGCATCAGCGGCACGGCGGCGCGGCAGAGGTGCACGGTCGAGAGGAGGTTGAGGTCGAGCGCCTTCTGCCAGGCGTCGGCGGGGGCCTCGGCGAAGGTCGTGGCGGGCGGGCCCCCCGCGTTGCACACCAGGATGTCGAGCCGCCCGAACCGCTCGTGCGCGGCCGCGACCAGGGCGGCGGCCTGCGCCGGATCGCTCACGTCGGCCGGAAAGGCCACGGCCTCGCCGCCGGCGCCGGCGTGGATGCCCGCGGCCGCGCGCTCGGAGCGCTGCCGGTCGCGTCCGTTCACCGCCACGCGCGCGCCCTCGGCCGCGAGCCGCGTCGCGATCGCCAGGCCGAGGCCGGAAGACGAGCCGCCGACCAGCGCCCCACGCCCCTTCAGGCCGAGGTCCACGGCTAGGCCTTCTCGACGCGCACGGCGCAGACCTTGAACTCGGGGATCTTGGCGTAGGGGTCCAGGGCCGGGTTGGTGAGGAGGTTGGCCGCCGCCTCGCGGAAGTGGAACGGCATGAACACCTGGCGGCGCCGCACCCGCTCGGAGACGCGCACGCCGATCAGCATCGAGTTGCGGCGCGACGAGACGCGCACCTGATCGCCGTCGCGCACGTCCAGCGCCTTCGCGTCGGCCGGCGACACCTCGATGGTCGGCACCGGCTCGCGCGAGTCGAGCCCCTTGGCGCGCCGCGTCATCGTCCCCGTGTGCCAGTGATAGAGCTGCCGCCCGGTGTTCATCATGAACGGGTACTCCTCGTCCGGCAGCTCCGACGGCGGCAGGTACTCCACCGGCACGAGCGTGCCGCTGCCGTCCGCGGTCGGGAAGCGGTCGTCGAAGAGGAACGCCGTCCCCTGGCTCTCCCGGTCGGGCACCGGGTACTGGAGCCCCGCCATGTCGAGCCGCGGATACGTCACGCCCGCCCATGACGGGGTGACCGAGGCGATCTCCTCCATCACCTCCGCCGCGCCCGCGAACGGGGCGCTGAAGCCCACCCGCTCGGACAGCTCCACCAGCACGTCGAGGTCGCGGCGCGCCTGCCCCGGTGGAGCGCAGGCCGCGCGCACCCGCTGCAGGCGCCGCTCCGTGTTCACGAACGTGCCGTCCTTCTCGGCGAAGGACGTGCCCGGCAGGATCACGTCGGCGAAGCGCGCGGTCTCCGTGAGGAACAGGTCCTGCACGGCGAGGAACTCGAGTCCGAGGAACCAGTGCTCGGCGTGGGCGACGTTCGGATCGGAGATGATCGGATTCTCGCCGAAGATGTACATGCCCACGACCGGCGAGTCGGCGCCGACGATCTCCGTCACCTTGAGCCCCGGCTTCAGCGACAGCGAGGTCTCCGGGACGTGCCACGCCTCGGCGAACCGGCGGCGCACCTGGGGGTCGCCGACCGGCTGGTAGTCGGTGTACGACATCGGGATCCCGCCGACGTCCGAAGCGCCCTGCACGTTGTTCTGCCCGCGGATCGGCAGCATCGCCGCACCCCAGCGTCCGATCATCCCGGTCGAGAGGATCAGGTTGAGGAGCGAGGCGACGATGTCGGTGCCGGTCGCGTGCTGGGTGAGGCCCATGGCCCAGAGCGTCGAGGTCCTGGGGCCCCGGGCGTACCACTCGGCGGCCTGCGCGATGTCCGCGGCGGGGATGCCGGTGATCACCTCGGCGCGCTCGAGCGTGTAGGGCTCGACCGCCTTCGCCACCTGGTCGAAGCCGTGGGTGCGCCGCGCGATGAACGCCGTGTCGTGCAGCCCCTGGGCGATGATGTGGTGGAGCATCGCGTTGAAGAGCGCGACGTCGGTCCCGGGCTGCATCTGGAGGTGGAGGTCGGCGCGGCCCGCCAGCTCGATGCGGCGCGGATCGGCGACGATGAGCGTGGCGCCGCGGCGCTGGGCCCGCTTGATCGCGGCGCCGAAGACCGGGTGGGCCTCCGTGACGTTGGCGCCCGCGACGAAGATCACATCCGACTCCTCCTCGACCTCCCGCATCGAGCCCGAGGCGGCGGACGTGTTGAGCGAGCGCTGCATGGCCGCGACCGAGGACGAGTGACACAGCCGGGTGCAGTGGTCCACGTTGTTGGTTCCGAAGCGGCCGCGGAAGATCCGCTGCAGGACGTAGTTCTCCTCGTTGGTGCACTTGGCCGAGCAGAAGACGGCCAGCGCGTCGGGCCCCCGTTCCGCGTGGAGCCGCACCAGCTCCTGCGCCGTCAGCTCCATTGCCTCTTCCCACGTCGCCTCGCGGAAGGGCTCGTACCACGACGCGGGGGTCGCCACCCGGTCGCGGACGTCGTCGGGGCCGCGCGGGATGTGCGGGAGCTGGGTCAGCGCCTTCCCGACGGCGCGCGCCGGCGGGCGGGACTTGGCGCGGTCCCCTTCGTCCTCGATGGAGAGCCAGGGGCCCCGGCGGCGCTCCCCCTCCTTGGGACCCTCCCACACCCAGCGGTCGCGGCGCTTGACCCAGCCCCGCCGGATCAGGGGGGCCTTGAGGCGGTCGCGGTGCTGCGGGAAGTCATAGCCGAAGCGGCCCTTCACGCAGGTCGAGCCGAGGTTCGGGGTGTTCTCCTCGATCCACGGGCTGGTGACCCGGACGACCTGGTTGTCGCGCACGTGGAGGTCGATCTGGCAGCCGACGCCGCAGTAGGGGCAGACGGAGCGCACCACGCGCTCGGGTTCGGCGATCTGGCGCTCGGTGAACTTCTCGCGGGGGAGCACCTCGTGGATCGCCCCGGTGGGGCAGACGCGCACGCACTCGCCGCACCAGGTGCAGGCGGCGTCGTCGGGGTCGCCCTCGCCCCCCACCACGATCTCGGCGTGCTCGCCCCGCTGCGCGACCTCCAGCACTCCCACCACCTGCAGGTCGGCGCACGCCCTGACGCAGCGCGTGCAGAGGATGCAGGTGCTCATGGTGTGCTGGATCATCGGGTCGCCGGCGCGCGCGTCACCCGTCCGGAGCGGCAGCTCGTGCTGGTGTTCCGGGCGGACCGGGACGTCGTACCGTCGGACCAGCTGCTCGAACTCGTTGAGATGGTTGCCGCCGGACCGCAGGTGTCCGGTCGGGTAGCGCTCGAGCAGGAGCGAGAGGACGCTCCTGCGGTTGGCGACGGCGTCCGGCGACCCGGTATGGACCACCATCCCGTTCTGCGCCGCCGTGGCGCACGCCGCCACGAGTTTCGGCGCGCCTTCCACGCTCACGAGGCAGATGCGGCACGAGCCGACGACCGGCAGTTTCGGGTACCAGCACAGCGTCGGCACGTCGATGCTCGCGCTGCGCGCGGCTTCGAGAATCGTGGTGCCGTCCTCGGCGTGGATCGCCCGTCCGTCGACCGTCAACGTGATCATCGAGCTGGTTCGAAGGGGTTGGCTGATTGTACACCGGAGGCGCGTCGCGTGCAAAATTCGCGCGCTGAGCTATTGCGCGTAGCAACGACTCTTATATATTGGCGTGCAAGGCTTTGCGCATTGCGCGGAGATACCTGTTGGAGCAACCCCGAAAGTTCAGCGTAACGAACCAGGCAGTCGCGCGCGCGATTCCTTTCTGGAATACGCCCGCGGCGATGTCGGTGTCCTCTCCATTGCAGTCGTTCGTCTCCATCGATCTCGAGGGTGTTTGACCGTCGGCCACTAGGGGCCGGCGGAACGTTCCATCACTTCGTTGGAGGCCATATGGCGAAGAAGAAGAAGGCCGCGAAGAAGACGGCGAAGAAGGGCAAGAAGAAGAAGTAGCCTTCGCCGGGATGCACAGGGGCCGGTGCTTTTGCCGGCCCCGCGCATTTCCGTATATTGCGCCGCGTGATCCTCCACGACGAGCGGCGCAACCTCGACCTCACGGTCGACGGATCCTCTGCGCGGCTCGGCCGCGACCCCACCCTCGACATCACCTTCGATCCCGGCGACGACATCGTCAGCGCCGTCCACGCGCGCGTCTGGCGCGAGGCGGATGGCACGTGGTGGCTGGAGGACCTCGGGAGCACCAACGGCACCTGGCTGGGCGGGCGGCGCATCGCGAAGGCGGAGGCGCTGCGCACCGGCGACCGCTTCACCCTCGGCCAGCGCGGGCCCGCGCTCAGGGTCGCCATCCCGGGGCAGGTCGCGCGCACCAAGCCCCAGCCCGCCGTGGACGAATCGCAGCCGCGGCTCCGGCTGCGCCGCGTGCGGGGCGGCGAGGACCTCGTGGGCGCCGGGCGCGAGATCGTGGTGGGGCGCGACGCCGGCTGCACGATCCCGCTCAGGACCATCGCCGACACGGTCGTATCGAAGCGCCACGCGGTCGTGACGTTCGATGACGCGGGCGCGGCCGCGATCGGCGACGCCGGGAGCACGAACGGCACCTTCGTCAACGGCAGCCAGCTCCACGCGCGCGCGCCGCTGAAGCTCGGCGACCGGATCATGCTGGGGTGGCACGGCCCGCTGTTCGAGGTCCGCGCCCTCGGCGCCGCGACGTTGGCCGAAGGGCAGGGGGCGGCGTACCACCCCGAGCTGCAGCCGCCGAAGTCGCTGGCGGGCATGCTGCAGGTCGCCCGCGGCGCGGCGCGGAGCCCCGGCGGCGCCGGCGGGGGCGTGAGCGCCTGGGTGCGCGCGATGGCCCGCCAGATCGCGCACGAGTCGTCCACGCTCTTCAGGGCAGCGGCCCTCGCGACGATCGTGGTCCTCGCCGCCGCGCTCGCGCTCGTCTGGCGCGCCTCCCTGCACGCGAGCGCCGCCGCCCAGGCGCGCCTCGCCGTCGCCGAGCGCGCCTTCGCGACCCAGCTCCGCTCGTCGAACGAAGCGCAGCAGCGCGCGACGGCGGAGATCTCCCGGCTGCAGCGCGCGATCGCCGACGCGCGCGCATCGAGCGTGCCGCGCGCCGTGGTCGACTCCCTCGAGGGACGGCTGAAGAACGAGGAGGCCCGCGCCGCGCCCGGCACCCCCGAAGGGACCGCCGATTTCTCCCGCGTCGCCGCCGACAACCAGGCGGCGGTGGGGCTCGTCATCGTCCGCTACCAGACCGATTCGGTGATGGGCACCGGCTTCGTGATCACCCCCTCGGGCTTCCTCCTGACGAACGGCCACGTCGTCCAGGACCCGAGCCGCCCCCGCCCCCGCGCCATCGAGGTCGTGATGGCCGACACGCGCACGCCGCTCCTGGCCGACGTCGTCGCCGTCAGCAACGTGCGCGACGAGGACGTCGCGGTGCTCAAGGTGCGCAACTACCACGGGGCCGTCGTCCGGTCCATCGACTGGGAGGGGACCGGCGTCCGGCAGGGCGCGCCCGCGGCCCTGATCGGGTTCCCGCGGGGCACGCAGCTGGCCTTCGACCCCGCCGGCTTCGTCCGCACCACGATGTTCGCGGGGATCGTCGCGAAGGCGACCAGCGAGTGGATCCAGTTCGGCGGTCCCTCGGCGTCAGGCTCCTCGGGGAGCCCGGTCTTCAACGCGGCGGGACAGGTGATCGCACTGCACTACGGCGCGCTGGCCGACTCCGCCGCCGAGGCCGGCGCCCCCGGCCTCGGTTTCGCCATCCCCATCGCGCGGGCCCGGCGCTGGCTGCCGCTGACGGTACGCAATGAGCTGGGGATCTGAGAAACGAAAGGCCCGGCTTCAGCGCCGGGCCTTCGTGTGAGCGACGGCAGACGCCCCTCAGCGCTCCCGCCACTCCTCTTCGTTGGTCGCCTCTTCCTCGTTCGCCCAGAACCACATCAGAATCCGCGGCGGCCGCGACGCTTCGCCGCCGTCGTTGATGACGATGCCCAGGGGCTCACCCGTTGTCGCCAGGATCGCTGTCGCCATACCGCCACCCCGCCAGAGTTGAAACGCACGCGCACGACTCCCGCACCATCTCCTAAGGCACGGCCCGTGCCCCGGCGGATGGATTCGTAACCTGATGATTTGCAGTTACTTGCAGACTAAGCAGAAGGCGACGCGTGCAATTATGTGTCAGTTCGACACAGGCTACGCCGTTTCACTCTGACGCACTTCCGGTTGCTCCGGCTGCTCGGGCTGCGTGGCGAGGAAGCCGAAGTTGCGGGTGCGGTGCGCACCGGCGCCCGGGTCCTTCGCGCGCGCGACGGTCCAGTCGGCGTAGAGGGAGCGGAGCGCGTCGCTGGAGACGGGTGGGTTCTTCCCGGCCGGGCCGCCCGCCGGCATGACGACGTGCCGCCCGCCCGGGACCGTGACGGCCTTGAGTCGCCGGATGAGCTCGGCCCGCTCGAGCGCGGAGAGGCCCGCCAGGGCGGACGTCTCGATCGTGCAGCCGTCGAGTGGCTGGTGCGGCGTCCAGCTCTCGAGCGGCACCACCAGGCACTCGATGCGGCTGCTGAGCTGCTCGGCGATGGCCCGGTTCTCGAGTCCTTCGATCGCCGCGAGGTCCGGATCGCCCACGAGGACTTTCGCGCCCCGGGCAGCGAGGAACAGCGCGCACGCGCCGTCAGCGGCGCCGACGACGGCGAAGGTGTCCAGCTCCTTGACGAACTCGGCGAGCAGCACGACCGGATCGTGCGGGGCGAGCCCCCAGTGGGTGGGCTGGACCTGCGCCGCGCGGAGCGCCAGGTGCCGCTCCCGCCAGCGGCGGTAGGAGGGCAGGCGCAGGCGGCGGCGGATGATGGAGTCCACCTGTTCCTGAAGGAGCACCTCGGTGAGGGTGTACTGCTCGGTGCGGGCCAGCTCCTGGACGGCTTCGTCGCCGATGCCGAGGATCGAGGCCCGCGGCAGGCCGTCCTTGTACTCCTCGATCCGCTGCTCGATGAACTCCTCGTACTCGGCGCGCAGGCTGCGCGGCGCGCGGCGGGACCGGCCTTCCTCGGTGATCAGCACGGTTCGATGTGCACCACGACCCGGTCGAGCCGCAGCTCGTCCTTGAGCCGTCGTTCGACCGCGTCCGAGATGGCGTGGGCCTGATCCACCGGGAGCTGACTGGACACGCCGATGGTGAGCTCCGCGAAGGCGATGCCCGCCGCCAGACGCGAGCGGATGTCGTAGGCCGAGCGCACGCCGTCCACGCCCTCGGCGGAGCGGCGCACCAGGTCGGGCTCGTGGGCCGCCTGGTCCACCAGGACCGGCACGCCCCGCTTCAGGATCTGCCAGGCGACGCGCACGATCATGACGACGATGGCCAGCGCGACGACGGGGTCCACGTGCGGCACCCGGGCCCGCGAGGCGAATGCGCCCAGGATGACGCCGACCGTGATCATCACGTCCACGCGCGTATGGGCCGCATCCGCGAGCAGGAGTTCGCTCGAGAGCTGGCGGCCCTTCCTCGCCTCGTACCACGCCACCCAGCCGTTGACCGCGAGCGTGCCGGCCAGCAGCCAGAGGGAGAGGCCGGTGATGTCGGGCGGCGGCGTGCCGGCCACGAGGCGGCCGACCGCGCTCTTGATCAGCTCGACCGAGGCGACCAGCAGGAAGACGACGATGCCGAGCGCCCCGAGCACCTCGAACTTGCCGTGGCCGTACGGGTGCTTGTCGTCGGGTGCGGCGCCCGCGTACCGCATCAGGACGGTGAAGGCGACGTTGTTGAATGCGTCCACCGACGAGTGCACGGCGTCACCGATGACGGAGAGGGAGCCCGACGTGATGCCGATGGCGAGCTTGACGCCGACGACCGCGAGATTGGCGGCGAGGAGGCCGAAGAAGACGCGCTGGACGGACGCCGTACGATCGCGCCCGTTGGCGCGCGCCGCTGGCATGCGGTCAAGCTGAGGAAGCCGATCTCGGCTGTCAACTCCCTTGTTGGCCGTTCCGCGGCTCCGTAGCTTGGCCTTCGGCACGGCGGGAGGGCCATGCACCTCGACCTGCATCTGCACAGCACCTGTTCCGACGGCGCGCTCGCGCCGCGGGACGTGGTGCTCGCCGCCCGGCGCGCCGGCCTCGGGATGATCGCGCTCGCCGATCACGACACCGTCGCCGGCGTGGAGGCCGCGCGGTCGGCGGCCGTCGCGCAGGAGGGGATCGGGATCCTTCCCGCCGCGGAATTCACCTGCGAGCTGGACGGCGCCGAGATCCACCTGCTCGGCTATGCGTTCCGGCTCGACGATCCGGGCATCGCGGCGCTCACCGGACGGGCGGCCGGCTCGCGCCGGGACCGCCTGGCGGCGATGCTCGAACGGCTCCGGGCGCTGGGCGTGGCCATCACGGCGGAGGACGTGCTGAGCGAGCCGGAGTGCGCGTCCATCGGCCGGATGCACCTGGCACGGGCCCTCGTGCGGCTGCGCGTGGCCGGGTCCATCAACGACGCCTTCGGCCGTTTCATCGGCGACCGGGCGCCGGCGTTCGTGCCCAGCCGCGGCCCCGTGGTCGCCGACGCGATCGCGGCGATCCATCAGGCCGGCGGCTGTGCGGTGTGGGCCCACCCGTCGCTCGAGGACGCGCGGAAGTTCGGGCAGCTCAAGGCCGTCGGGCTCGCCGGGGTCGAGGCGTTGCGCCCGGCGCTCGATCCGGTCGAGTCGTCGGCGATGGAGGAAGCGGCGCGCGCCGCGGGGCTGTTCGTGACCGGGGGCTCGGATTGGCACGGGGGCGCGCGGCCCGCCCTCGGGAGCTGGTTCGTGACCGAGCGCCACGTCGGAGCGTTCCTGGAGCGGGTGGGGATCGCCGCCTAGTCGGTGGCGCGGAGCAGTGCGGCCTTGAGGTAGCCGGTCTCGGGGATGGTGACGATCTCGGGATGGTCGGCCGCGGCGCCGCGGATCTCGAGGAGCTGGAGGCGCCGGCCGCTGTCGGAGGCGGCGTCGGTGAGCATCCCGAAGAAGTCGCCGCGGTGCACGTGGTGCGAGCAGGAGGCGGTGAACAGGACGCCGCCCGGCGCGAGCAGGTGCATCGCGCGGAGGTTGATCTCCTTGTAGCCCGCCAGCGCGCGGGCCAGCGATCGCCGGTCCCGCGCGAACGCCGGCGGATCCAGGACGATCGTATCGAACCGGTCGCCCGTCGTCGCCGCCGCCTTGAGCCAGTCGAAGGCGTTCGCCTCGACGGTGCGCACCTGCGTCACGCCGTTCAGGGCCGCGTTCTGCTCGAGGATGCCGAGCGCGTCACCCGAGATCTCCACGGCCACGACTTCCTTCGCACCCCCCAGAGCGAGATGCATGGCGAAGAGCCCGTGGTAGGCGAAGGCGTCCAGGCAGCGCCCGCCCGCCCTGGCCCCGATCAGCTGCCGGTTCTCCCGCTGGTCGAGGAAGGCTCCGGTCTTCTGCCCGGTCCACGGCGCGGCCAGGAAGCGGACGCGCCCCTCCTTGCACTCGATCGTCTCGGGGACCTCTCCGAACGCGAGCGTGACGTCGCGGGGCAGCCGCTCGCGCTCGCGCACCGCGGGGTCGTTCCGGAGCAGCAGGCCCTTCGGCGCCAGCGTGTCCCGGATCGCGGCGACGACGTCGTCGCGCACGGCCTCGAGCCCCGCGGAGAGGAGTTGCGCGACCGCGTAGTCGCCGTAGCGGTCCACGATGAGCGAGGGGAGGCCGTCACCCTCGGCGTGGACCGCCCGCCAGGCCGAATCCGCGATGCCGCGCCTGCGGTCCAGGGCCGCGCGCACCATCGCCGTCCACCACGCCCGGTCCACCGCCGTGCCGGCGGGCGCCAGCCAGCGGGCGCGGATCTCCGAAGCCGGCGAGTAGAGCGCGGTGCCGAGTCCCTTGCCGCGCCCGTCCACGAGCTGTGCGAGCCCCGGCTCCCCTCCATCCTCGCTCAGGTCGGAGCGGAAGATCCAGGGATGCCCGGTCCGGAGCCGGCCGACGCCCTTCGGCGAGACCACGACGGTAGGGAGCTTCACGCGTCCAGCGCGGCGCGGAGCGCCCGGGTGGCGGCGACCGGGTCGGCGGCGCCCAGGACGGCCCGGATGACCGCGACGCCGGCGGCGCCGGCCGCCAACAGGTCCGGGACCAGCTCGGC
>Ga0187849_1000231_pt1 | contig 81424 bp, 82 predicted proteins | sample June2016WEW_4_10_2_FD_132412 | JGI IMG/M metagenome (GOLD analysis project Ga0187849, IMG submission 132412) | Peatland microbial communities from SPRUCE experiment site at the Marcell Experimental Forest, Minnesota, USA - June2016WEW_4_100 | ecosystem: Environmental > Terrestrial > Soil >... | reverse complement strand
GAGCCTTTGGCTGCCGATGTGATTGCGATGAATGTGGACGACGTCATCTGCGTCGGAGGGATACCGCACGCCTTCTCTGACTATGTAGCGCTGAACGGTTTCATGATTGACAAAGAGGACCTCTTGGTTGGGTTGGCAGGCGGGTTCTCCAGGACCTTTTCAAACCTCCTCTCGGCAGGAACGCAGATACTATTCAGCGGCGGGGAGACTGCGGACCTTCCTGACATTGTGAGGACCTTCGATGTCTCTGGGACTGTTTATGCCGAGGTCCAGCTTTCAAAGATAGTTACCAGCAAAAACATAGCCCCGGGTGATCTGATTGTCGGCCTCAGGAGTGGCGGCAGATCAAAGTACGAGACCAAAGAGAACAGTGGCCTAATGTGCAACGGAGTAACCCTGGCCAGGCACAACCTTCTCTGCCCTGATTACAACCAGAAGTACCCTGAAGTAGGCAGCGAGCGCTTGAAGGGATATACAGGTCACTTCAAGCTGGACTCTGTGCCACAAGAGCTGGAAATGACTGTTGCCGAGGCGCTCCTTTCGCCATCCAGAATATTCCTCCCGGTGGCCTTGGAAGTGCTAAAGAATGGCAAGGTTAATGCCATGGTGCACAACACCGGAGGGGGGCTCACAAAGTGCAAACGACTCGGAAGAAACATCCGCTTCGTAAAGGACAAGCTGCCAAAGGCCGATCCCATATTCGAACTGATCCAAGGCGAGTCCACCGAGGAGTGGAGGGATATGTATCGGGAATTCAACATGGGCATAGGCTTTGAGTTCATTGTCCCAAAGGGTGAGGTGGAACCTGTCCTGAAAGCCTCCAAAAAGTACGGGATCGAAGCCCGGGTGATCGGCTATTGCGAGAAATCTCCATCGGGCAACTCGGTGCTGATAAAATCGGAACACGGGAAATTCGATTACTGACCCTGCCAATAGACAGCCTCCGATGTCCAGAATGCTTTTTAGTCCATCCAACGCTTTCTGAATGGTTGGTCAAAGATGTCGATCCCGGATAGGCTTGATGAAATCCCCCCGTCGGGGATAAGGCGACTCTTCGAACTTGCGGGTAGGCACAAGGGTGTCATCTCCTTGGGAATAGGCGAGCCAGACTTCGACACCCCCTCACATATCAAGGAATACGCCAAAGAGGCTTTGGACCTGGGGATGTCCCACTACACCCCCAACAACGGTCTCAAGATACTAAGGGATGCGATCTCTGTCAAGCTCCTGAAGGATAACCGGATACAGGCTGACCCCGACAAGAATATAATGGTCACGGCCGGTGGGAACCAAGCTTTCTTGCTCTCCCTATCAACCTTCCTGAGGGAGGGGGAAGAGGTCCTCATTCCCTCCCCTTGCTTCGTCACGCACAGCGCGGCAGTGAGGCTCGTCGGGGGCAAGGCGGTTGAGGTCGGCACATACATCGGCAGGGGGTTCCGTGTTGCTCCGGAAGACCTGAGAAAGGCGATGACGCGTAAAACCCGCTGTATAATCATCAACTCACCCAACAACCCTACGGGTTCAGTGCTCCGAAGGAAAGACCTCGAGGAGATCGCAGAGATAGCAGCAGAGCGAAATTTGAGGGTCATCTCCGACGAGGTCTACGAGAAAGTGATCTATGACGGCGAGGAGCATGTGAGCTTGGCCTCGCTGAATGGAATGTCAGAGAGGGTAGTGACCATAAACAGCTTCTCCAAGACCTATGCCATGACTGGCTGGAGGCTAGGCTACGCTGTCGCGGACGAATCGACCATCGCGAAGATGACCAAGCTCCAGATGTACCTTGACGCGTGCCCAATGTCGTTTGGACAGTACGCGGTAGCAAAGGCTCTCGGAGATCCGCGCAGTAAGGTTTCAATCGAGGCTATGAGGAGTGAGTACGAGTCGAGGCGGAACTACGTCTACGGCAGGCTGAGAAATATGGATGGGATGGAAGTTTCAAAACCTGGAGGAGCATTCTACATCTTCCCAAGGGTTAAAGGCAGGGGCGACGTCACTCTCTCCGAGAAACTATTGTTGGAGGCTAAAGTCGCGGCGGTGCCGGGCTCGACATTCGGTAAGTACGGGGTGAATCACCTGAGGCTCTGCTACGCAACCGCCATGAAGTACCTAGAAGAGGCTATGGACAGGATGGAAAAGTTCATGGGCAAAATCCCATAGCATATGCAGTCATCATTATACTGGACGGAAGAAGATTATCACAGCGTAGGCAATGAAAAAGGCAAGTCCTGATAGCATTGCGTACCAAGGGATCCTCTGCTTATAGACGAAGTAGAGGAGAATTAGTGATACAACGGTTGTTGCTGCAACGCTAACATAGGCATAAATGTCTAGGATCCATGCTGTCAGCAAAAGTCCCAAAGCAGGATAGAAGGTTGCAAAGAGGATCTTCTCGCCCACAAGTGCACCAACACCCAGCGTGTCCTTGCCGCTCCACGTCCATATGATCGCGCTTGCGGTCTCCGGTATTGCTGTTGCTGCAGGGATGAGGATTATCGAGAGCCCTAGTGCGCTGATTCCTATAGCCTCAGCGATAGCCTTTACCGATGCGACCATCTGTGTTGAAGCGAAGTATATGAGGGCTACAGCGGCTATCAGCTGGACTATCCCTCCATAGGTCAGGTGGCTAACGAACCTGCCAATGTAAGGGTCCTCCGCCTCCTCAATGGACTCAAGGTTCTTCGTCCTGACAGTTAATATGACATAGACCGCGTACGCCCCGAAAAAGAGGAGCGCAAAGCCATACCTCACAATGCTGCTGTTGAACAAAGATGGAATCAATGTTGCGGGGAAGAGGATGATTATGAAAGCGTAGGGGAGTACGAGGTGCTTACTAACCTCCAGCACCGTATCCTGCCTCTTTTTCAGCCTATAGCCAATTATCGCTACCAGGCCCACCAGGCCGTATGAAAGGCTTGAGGCCATGAATGGCTCCCCAAAGAGCGTACCCACCCCGATCTCCTGCCCGCTTATCCCCCCTAAGCTGAATATTGCTACGAGGAATATTATCATCTCAGGGAGTGATGTGAAAAGGGGGCTGAGGGTGGCAGAGACAAATGAACCCCCCAGCTGAAACCTGAAGCCGAGATACTCAATTGCATTTACGAAGAGTAGAGAACCAACAAATACGATAGCCATGCCGAAGATGAGACCTGCGACATTCTCTAGCATGGGATCACGAACTGATGTGGTTCTCAACTCATTTTTAGCTATTATGATTTATGATATCCTACCAGTAGAGGATATTATTATAAACTTACACCTTCTTCAACTAATAAAATTCAATTCTGATGATGGTTGATGGTCCACTCAAAAATTAGAATTAATAAACATTTGATCAATCCGAAAAACTGAGAGTCTAAAGATTTGTAAGCAGAGTTAGTTATTAATCTAATTTTGCGACTTCCAAGAGCTTTACCGCTATCTCATTGATGATTTTGTGATACAGTACTGCCAGAGAGTAACGGTCAAGGACTTCATCACCAAGGCTGAAACATCAACAAGAAACAAGAAAGGAAAGAGAGAGTACCTTAACGACCTGAAAACAAAAGACATGATGGATAAACTCAATGACTACTTTGAATCGATGGTGGAAATCCCTAGGATAAAGGTAGGCGAGAGGCAGACCCTCGAGACACTCATCAACGAGGAAGCTCTGAAACTCTACCAACCCGGCACTTATATGTGCCCTGATATTCTATTGGATATAATCTCCTATACCTTCCAGCCCATAAGTGACATGGCCAGTGTGAACGCTCCGTACCCCAATTTCAACCTGTCAATGGTCTCTAGCGTGACGGCAAGCGGGTACTGGACAGGAGGCCTATTGGGTCATACGGAATTCAGCAATTTCTCGTCTGGAATTTACACCGTAGCAGGAGGAGACGAGTGGGGGCAACTAATCTTACTTCACTTTGTAGTCATCTAGTAATGCCGATCTTCTCATGAGGGCATTTTGCTAAAGGAGTTGGCAGGCCGCAGTGGAATTAAGGGAATTGCGATTCTGCACCAAAAACACCTTTCCAAGGACTGATCAGAAACAAAGGATCCGCTTCGTAATGCTCAATTACCTATTATTCCCAAAAAAAATCATATACACATACTAGATGTCGAAATGAAAAAAGACATAATTTGGTAGTGTTACAACAGATATTTCGGATTAGCACAACCCGTATAAAAGAACCTATGAATATTTGCACTAGTGGTGCGACTTAATGGCAGATCTCTTCGACACTATGAATAATAGGACAATGGTCAGGGAGTTCAGGGAAACCCCATTAAAGAAAGAGGAGAAAGAGCGGATCCTCGAGTCTGCGATCAGGGCTCCAACCGCTTCAGGAAGCGAACAGTGGATCTTCGTTACGGTCGATTCGGTGGTGAAGAGAAATAAGCTCTATGACCTTCTCACAGAAGCCCAGAAGGTCTACTTCAGCAAGATGCTAAAAAAACCATGGTCCAATGAGCGAATAGATAAGTGGTTAAAGGACGCTGAGGCGGGGCTCTTCAAGGCACCCTTCTATGTAGCTGTTTTTGTAGACTTGAGGCAGAGGTTCTGCACCATTCCCCGAATCGAGGAGCTATGGGCGCATCAGAGCGTCGCAGCAGCCATTGAAAATATGCTGCTAGCAGCAACGGGCCTAGGAATTGGAGGTTGTTGGTTTGGCGTGCCGCTGCTCATGGATAACGACTTTTCTGATCTTCTGGGCGCAAAGCGGGAGGAAATGCAGCTTGCGGGCGTATTAGGCTTCGGCTACCCAAAGGAAAAGAAATCGCCAAGGCACAGGAAAAAAGGCCTTAATGACGTCGTGAAGTCCATCTAATTATTCCCTTTTCTCAATCTGCATGGAGATCGAAAGCAATCTCAGAAATCCCTATGCCATACTCAGTAATCCTTTTTATGCTATCTACAACAATTATGAGGGCTCCAATTGTTTTTGCCTTCATTTTTAGCTCTACGATCTTGTTCATCAGGTCCTCAGCTGAAAGGATGACTTTCCTCGCATCATGTATCGACCTGTTGGCCTCCTGCAGGCTGCCGCTCTGAAGGCAATTAACGGATCTTATGAGGACCCCACTCGCTCCATCAAGGACTGTTGCGAAAGAGGTGCCGGTATCCCTGTCTACCTCATCGATCACGACAAGGAAATTGCTAGCGATCCTGTTGATGTGGTCAGCGATCCTCTCCATGTGCCTGAAGGCGAGCCCATACTCCAGGCAGTCTTTGGCTTGCTTGAGGCCATAGTTCTGAAGCGAAGCTTGGTCGCCAATCATGCTGGTCAGCCATCTACTTGCCATGAAGTAGAGCTTGTCCACATCCTCGTCCCTCTCGGTAACATCCTCAAGCATGCTCCTTGCTCTCTCGTTTATACCCCTGCTCACATCCGCCATCATGTCGCGCGCCATGGTGGCCATCCTGAGGAGAAGCTTGTCCAGGGGGAACTCATAGGGCCTTAGTAGAATCTGTATGGTTATCTGGTTCACGCTCTCCTCTATAATCTCGCCACCAGCCATTTTGCTCTTTATTATCTTCCTGATCTTCTCCTTACCACCCGGCTCTAGGGTTACTTTGGAGAGGTCTAGCTTGATCACGTCGTAATTGGACACATACGCAGCGAGTGCTTTTCTTATTATGAAACCTGAGTCAGGATCCCTTGGAGCTATCACTATCTCCCTTGTCTTGGAATCATTCTTGATCGAGTCGAGCGTAGCGACCCTCAAACTGCCATCGGGCAGCGAGCGGACGTCCACCTCTGCCTTTGGAGCGAGGCTCTTGGCCTTCACCCAATCTTGGGGAAGTGAGACTGTGTATGTAGATTTACCTACCTTCTGTACTCTCCTGATACCCATTCCCCAGCCCTTCCTTAAAGAATATATCAACCTTTGAAGTATATATTCGTTTTTATTTTATATATACTATTTGGGAAGGAAATATATCCATTTACACCTCCTGTGAACACGGGAATCTATTATGATAAAAAACAGCAATAAAGGTCTGAGCAATACTGTTTATGCAGTCATTGCCGCAATCATTATTGTAATTATCGCAGTCGGTGCCTACATTGCCATTGACAATCCCTTTGGTGGCACAACTAACAACACATTGCCTGCAGCTTCGTTGACTGGTGGAGGCTCCTCTTTTGTATACCCGCTCATGTCAAACTGGACCGCATACTTCTACAATCTGAACCCGACTGTTCAGATTACCTACCAGTCCGTGGGCAGCGGAACCGGACAAAAGAATCTGTTCAATTACACCTTTGACTTCGCCGGTTCGGATCCACCCTTGACAAGCGCCCAGCTGGCAACCTACACCAACATTGTCGAGATACCCGAGGCATGCGGTGGCGTAACCATGGCCTACAATCTCCCTGGTATACCTTCGGGTCTGAACCTGACAGCCAATGTGATCGCTGAAATCTTCCAGGGCAACATAACCAATTGGAATGACCCCCAGATTCAGTCACTGAATCCAGGATTCACTATGCCTAACATGGCTATAGTCCCAGTTCACCGCTCGGACTCAAGCGGAACAACCAACATCGTCAGCTCCTACCTCTCCAATGCCAGCAATGTTTGGGTGTCAGGCCATGGAAACACAATAAATTGGCCTAATGGTCAGCAGTCTGGGGCTCAGAATAGCGGCGTAGCAGCTGTAGTCAAACAGATATCGGGCTCAATTGGGTACATTGAATACTTCTATGCTGCCTCAAATGCTATTACCTTTGCCAATATCCAAGACCATGATGGTCAGTTCGTTACTCCAAGCCTAACGACCATCGCTGCAGCAACAAATGCCGGCGCACCCCTTCTGCAGAGCAACATAGGCAACCTAATAGTCAACTTGCCAGGGAGCAACGTCTATCCCATCTCTTCTTTCACTTACATCTTTGTCTATACAAACATGACATACCTGGGGCATGACAAGGCAATAGACTTGGCGAACTTTATCTCGTGGTGCGTTAACAAGGGGCAAGTATACGGACCGCCTCTTTACTATCCACAGCTGCCCAGCTCAATTGTCACTCTTGCCAATAATGCGATAAATACCCTGACCTACGGTGGCTCAGCGATAACCATATATCAACAGAACAAATAGAGCCCGGATATTAATGAAGGCCAGGAAATCCCATTTTTTTAAACTTCAGGACTCTTTGTTCAAGTACTTCCTAATCGCGTGTTCTCTTATTGTCGTGGGGCTTTTCGTAGCAATCTTCCTCATGCTTTTTGAGACATCACTTCCATCCATCTATCAGAATGGCTGGAGTTTTTTAACGGGGCTAGTCTGGGATCCGAACAATAACATCTTTGGCGCCCTGCCAGCCATTGCCGGTACGTTAATATCCGCAGCTGTCGCGACACTAGTGGCAATACCACTGAGCATAGGTATCGCCATATTCTTCACAGAGTATGCTCCAGCCCGATCCAAACTAGTTCTCTCCCTCTTCATTGACCTGCTCGCTGCCATCCCGAGCGTTATCTATGGCATATGGGGGCTATGGATAATTGCGCCATTGATCAAGACAAATGTGGAGCAGCCGATAATCGGTGCCATAGGCTTCATCCCCCTTTTCTCTGGTCCTGCCTACGGATTAAGCATCTTCCTCGCCATTGTGATACTCACGATAATGGTAATCCCGATAATCACTGCAATTACGATTGAACTTTTATCAAAGACTCCAGTGCCTTTGAAGGAAGGAATGATTTCACTAGGCGCAACCAAGTCAGAAACCATCCGCCATCTGGGTCTACCATTCGCCCGCCTAGGAATAGTAGCTGCCGTGATCTTAGGATTAGGCAGAGCACTGGGGGAGACTATGGCAGTGACCATGGTCATCGGGAATAGTTACTATTGGCCCTTCTCTGGGTACTCGATCTTCGCACCTGCCACGACTATCACCAGCAAGATTGCGGGCGCAGTGGGAGAAGCCGGTGGTCTCGAGTTTAGTGCGCTACTAGAAATGGCCCTGATCCTTATGGTCATTAGCCTCGCCGTGAATTTTATCTCGCGGTCTCTCATAAAAAGGACCTCCAAGAGAGGTTTTGGCTAATGCACCTGCTATCAAGAAAGCGCAAAGAGACTTTCGTGAAGATCCTATGCTTCTTGGTTACTGCTGCTGTAATAATCCCCCTCCTTTGGATCATAGGAGATGTGATATACAATGGTCTCGCCGCCTGGAATATTAGCTTCCTAGTCTCCCCGGTGATCCAGGGCGGCATAGGCAATGCTATCCTTGGGACGTTCATCATCAACGGCATGGCATGCCTATTCGGTATACCCCTGGGGGTCCTCACAGGCATGTACCTCTCGGAGTACGGCCAGGAGGGTTGGTTCGCCTCAATGGTAAGAACTACAGTGGAGTCCTTGTCCGGAATCCCGTCGCTAATACTGGGATTGTTCGCCTATGCCACAATTATCATAGCACTGTCACAGTCTGCCACTGACCGCCATTATACTGCCATTGCCTCTGCCCTAGCCTTGGGCCTGATGATGATCCCCTTGGTTGGAAAAGCTACGGAGGAATCTATGCGGGTGATCTCCAATGACATTCGCGAGGCAGCCATAGCCCTGGGGGTCCCGAAGTGGATAAGGACGACAAGGATTGTCCTGGCGATAGCCAAGGGTGGCGTTCTAACGGGCTCCCTCTTGGCCTTTGCTAGGATCAGCGGCGAGACCGCCCCCCTCCTCTTTACGGCTCTCTTCAGCAATTTTTGGCCCACCGGCATCAACCAGCCGATGGCAAGTTTGCAGGTTCTCATCTACAATTACGCCTTGAGCGGTTACCCGAACCTGGTAACACAGGCTTGGGGTGCTGCACTGTTCTTGGCGTTGATCGTTGTGGCGATAAACATTATAGTGCGAGTTTATACAAAACCAAAATATAAGGAAGGTTTTTGAAAGAATGCAAACTAAGCTGGACGTCCAGGATCTCAATGCGTGGTTCTACCAGAAGCAGGCTCTCAAGAACGTTAACGTAAAGATTCCTGAGAAGATGGTCACTGCCGTAATTGGACCCTCTGGTTGCGGGAAATCCACATTCATACGGTGCATAAACAGGATGCACGAGCTTGTGCCAGGCGCAAAAGTCTCTGGGAAGGTGCTCTTGGACGGGGCTGATATTTATGGCACAATGGATCCCATGGATGTCCGGCGGAAGGTGGGGATGGTCTTTCAGAAGCCCAACCCCTTCCCCAATATGTCAGTGGCTGATAATGTTGTTGCTGGATTGAAGCTTCTAGGCACCTACAAGAAACAGGAGCTTAGCGAGCTCTCCGACGCGAACCTGAAATCTGTCGGCTTGTGGGAAGAGGTGAAAGACGATCTAAAGAAATCTGGCGCAAGCCTTTCTGGCGGGCAGCAGCAGCGCCTATGCATTGCGCGTGCGCTTGCCATGAATCCCGAGGTTATACTGATGGATGAGCCATCATCAGCCTTGGATCCCGCCTCCACAGCGAAAATCGAGGAACTGGTCAAGAAGCTTAAGAACGAGACCACAGTCATAATCATCACGCACAATGTCCAGCAGGCTGCCCGCATATCAGATATGACAGCGTTCTTCTATCTGGGAGAGCTCATCGAGTTCGACCAAACTGCCAATATCTTCGAATCCCCAAAGAACCAGCTCACTGAAAGATACATTACAGGTAGGTTTGGATGATGACAACAGATCTTGAATATCTGAATAGGATAAATGCCATGATAGCGCAGATGCAGGAGATCAACGAAACCCTTGGCGCAATTGTGCAGGATGCCCTCAAAAACAAGAAACAGGGGCTGAGATCTACCGCCTACGAGTTCTCCAAGAGCATCCAGCTCAAGGAGGATGATGTGATGGAGATGTGCGTAGGTTCGATAATACGATACCAGCCCTTCGCCAGCGATCTGAGGGCCGTAACAGTCGCCATGAAGCTATCCTATGACCTCTCCAGGGTATGCAGGTACTTATATAACGTTATTGAAACCCTTGATGAATTTGAAGTGAAATCCTGCGATGTAAAAGAAGTCTCTGCCCTGCTCGATGACGCCCGGGAGATGGTAAGGCAGAGCCTTAAGGCGTACTTCGAGCGTGATGCCAAAAAGGCTGCCGAGATAATAAAAAGCGATGATTCAATCGACCAGAGGTACAGGATGATCCTGTCAATGCACAGGACTAAACCAACATCCAAGACCGAATGCATACTCTTCAACGGCTTGACAGCCAGGATTATAGAGAGGCTTGCGGATCATGCTTGCTACATCTCGAGCGAAGTGATCTACCTAGTGACTGGCAGAAGGACGGATTATAGGTAATTTCTTCTTATCCTTTTCTGCAAAGAATGTCGGTCTAATACTTCTTGATGTACTCGACCGCACCTTCGAAGACGCACCTGCCATCTCCTCTGGCTTTCCTTTTCCCTCTCTGGCTGGGGGTCTGCCAGCCGAAGAATGCCCTCTCAGGATGGGGCATCATTCCCATAACATTGCCTTTCTTGTTGCATATGCCTGCTATATCATACGCTGCACCGTTTGGGTTGTGGGGGTATCTGCCATCGGCAGGTCTGCCATCGGGCATCGCGTACCTAAAGATAACTTGGTTCTCCTTCACTAGCTCGTTAAGTGCCTCCTCAGAGGGTAGAATGAACCTTCCCTCCCCATGACCAATGGGCATCCAGAGGGTATCCCAGACTTTTATCGTCCGTGCAAATGGGGTCTGTCTGCTTTCTACCCTCAAGTATATCCACCTGCACTCGTACTTCGCGGAAGAGTTGTTCGCGAGTGATGCCGTAGGGACACCTGCAACGCTGTTCCCTGGCAGAAGCCCCGCCTCAACCAAAACCTGGAACCCGTTGCAGATCCCGATCACGAGCTTTCCATCATCTGTGAACTTGCCAAGCTCCTTCCTCAGCTTGGTGAAGATCTCCTTGCCCCAGATTGCGCCTGCCCTGACGTAGTCCCCATAGGAGAACCCGCCCGGGAATACGAGCATCTGGTAATTGGAAAGAGTTCCATCTGCCAACTGGTTCATGTGGAGGATGTCTGTTTTTAGGCCCAGCTCCTCGAGGGCGACCTTCACTTCTAGGTCGCAGTTCGTGCCGCCAACCCTCAGGACGCAGGCCTTGGACTTCTTGAGCTCCATCAATATCCCCTCCAGGCCTTCCTCATCTCTGAGGCGCTCAGCACGGATTCCGTTCCGGCCGGATCGATCAGCTTCAGCCCTGGCATGTCAGTTACCTCGCCCACACGGCTGAGTGCAATCCCCTTCAATGCCCGTTCAAAATACTCGCTCTTTTCCTCCTCCACCTCTACCAAGAACCGCGAAGTTGACTCGGAGAAGAGCAGCAGATCTCCCCTCCTTACTTGGGACAACACCTGCCTCATGTCAAGGGTCAACCCCAGCCCACCGGAGGCGATCGCCATCTCCGCAGCGGTGAGCCCCAGACCACCATCGGAGAGATCGTGACACGCTTTTATTATCCCTGAATCTATGGCTTCCACAAGCACTTCCGTAATCTTCCGGGACATCGATGCATCGACCTTCGGGCACGACCCCCCTGTCGCTCCCTTGGATCTCAAATAAGCTGAACCGCCCATTTCTTCCTTGGTAAAGCCGATTAGGTAGACCAGGTCTCCATTCTTCTTGAGATCGACCGTCACAGCCTTCCTCACGTCCGGCATTATGCCGATCCCTGTGATGAGCAGCGTCGGCCTGACGGGGCCAAGTGGCGATTCATTGTACAGGCTGTCTTTCCCAGATATGAACGGGACGTCAAGCGCAAGAGAGAAATCATAGCACGCCTCGCAAGCCCTCAGCAGAGCTCCCATCCTGTCCTCTCTCTCAGGATTGCCCCAGACGAAGTTATCCAATACTGCAACCCTTCTACCGCCCACCGCAATATTGTTCCTTACCGCCTCCTCTATCGAGGATGCGGCCATCCAGTACGGATCCTCGTAGAATGGGTTGATGCCACATGAGATGACAAGCCCCATCCATGAGTCCTTTAGGGGCTTTATCACCGCTGCGTCATTGGGACCACCCAGTTCGCCTTGCAGGGGTTTGCCAGCTGTGCACCCTCTTACCTCGTGGTCGTAAGTCCTGATCACATCCTCCCTGCTCCTCAGATTCGGGTCGGAGAGTAGCGAGAGGAGTTCCTCACCTAGATCATTTGGCTCCTTCAGCTTGCACTCCTTTAAAGGGATCCTGAATGCACTAGCCCTCCTCTTCACCTTTGGTGGGCTGTATAGGAACTTGAGTTCAAGGTCGCAGACGATCTCTCCGCGGAATGTGACGTTCAGTCTGCCGCTCTTGTTGAACTTTCCGAGGATACAGACCTCGATCTCCTCCTCCTTGAATATCTCGAGAACTCTCTTCAGGTTCACTTCGGGGACGGAGTAGAGCATCCTCTCCTGTGACTCTGAGACCCATATCTCCCAGGGTGCCATCTTCGCCTCTTTGAGGTGCAGCCCCTTCAACTCAACTTCGAGACCAAGGTCCGACCTGTGCGCCATCTCCCCGGTTGCACAGGAGAGCCCGCCTCCCCCCAGATCGGTCACGCCCGAAGCTAGAGCCCCGTCTCTTATCCTAATCGTAGCCCTCTTCAGCCGCTCCTCTACCACCGGGTTGGGTATCTGCACCGCAGACCTGAGCTCCTCCGACTTTTCCGAGAGATCTGCCGAAGCAAAGGTTACGCCATGTATTCCATCCCTCCCTGTCTTGCCGCCAGCCAATACAGCATAATCGCTTGTTTTTGTGTTCCTGACGTACAACCGCCCTGGCAGAACGCCCATGCAGCCACAGTAAACTACAACATTCCCCGTGTAACCACTGTCGAAGAATATCCCACCCGAGACTGTGGGTATCCCCATGTTGTTGCCATAGGCTCCTACCCCTGCAATAACACCCTTGTAGATGTACTTTGGGTGTTTCACGCCTGCAGGCAGCTCTTCCTGCTTGGTGCTGAGGGGGCCAAAGCAGAGCACGTCCGTCACAGCCACCGGTTCTCCCCAGACGCCGAGTATGTCTCTTATCACACCTCCGACACCCGTAGCCGCACCGCCAAACGGCTCCACCGCCGAGGGATGATTGTGGGTCTCCACCTTGGCTGCAGCAAGATACCCCTTGTCGAACTCAACCAGCCCCGCGTTGTCCTCGAAGACCGAGACGCACCATGGCTTGTTTAGCTCCTTGGTCGCCTTGGCAATGTAACTCTTGAACAAACTCCTTACCGTACCCTTTTCCGTCAAGATGTCCCCTTTGAAGGTCTTGTGAATACAGTGCTCGGACCAGGTCTGGCCGAAGGTTTGGATCTCTACGTCCGTTAGTGGTCTGCTGGCGCGCTCTTTGATGAATTTCATCTCGTCTAGGCTGAGGGCTAAACCCATCCTCTCGCTGATTTCAAGGAGGTCCTTCTCCCCCGCAAGGGAGAGGTCGAGCGTCATCAGTTCCAGCTTATCGCTTGTCCTTTTGAGTAGCCCGCCCTTCAACAGTGAGCACCTCCACAGAGAAGTCGTCCTTTGTCGGGTTGGCAAGGAGCTTCCTGCACATCTCTTGGGCAAGTTTCTCTGCGGCTTCTCTGCTTCCCGCATTGACATCAACGGTGTAGACCTTGCCTACCTTGACCTCGCCTGCAGGGAAACCGAGATCCCTCAGGGACTTGGAGGTAACATCCCCCTCGGGGTCAAAATGCCCAGCTTTAAGCCTGACCTCAATTCTCACCTTCATTGTTCTCACCGCATCCCCCTTCCCTCTTTGAGCTTTTTCGTTAGAGCAGTGTGCTTTAGCGCAAGGATCTCCATCGCTAGTAATGCCGCGTTCTTCCAGTTCTCGACGCCCACCGTTGCAACAGGCACGCCCGGAGGCATCTGGACCATGGAGAGCAGAGCATCCAGCCCGTTGAGTTTGACCTCCCTTGGCATGCCGATCACAGGTCTCACGGTTTTTGAGGCTATAACGCCTGGAAGAGCCGCAGAAAGCCCAGCTATAGCGATGAACACCTCCGCATCGCTCGCCTTTACGAATTCGTCAAGCTCCTCCGGGTTTCTGTGGGCTGATATCACCCTGAGATCGCATTCAACACCGTATTCCTTGAGCAAGCCCACTATCTGCGTCCCAGCTGCTTCGTCGGACTTGCTTCCTATTATTACCGCAACCTTTGGCATCAGGACGTGCCTCCATAGGATATGCATCCCTCTGCATAATGGGCGATTATCTCTGCATTCCTCCTTGCAAGCTCTAGGTCCCTCTGGAAAGCCACCGCAAGGCCCATCCTCCTGCCTTGGTAGGCTGTTGGCTTCCCAAAGTACCAGAAGTCCCCCCTCACGCCCTTCGTCTGCAGCGCGCTGAGCCTGCTGCTATCCCACCCGGACACCTTCATCTCGCCCTCTATATCTGGGGGTGCAAGAACTACATGCGCAACACCGTAGACTCCCTGCCTCGATATCTCCAGGGAGAATGGGTTGAGCTGAAGACCTATTGTGGAAGTCAGCTGAACACCGCCCTCGTCCATGTTCAGCATCCACCTTGTGACCAAGCCTGTATCATGGGGCCTGTTTGCGACTTCATTATTGTAGACTTTATCCCCTATCACGAACTGCTCCACGGCATAAACCCCTATTCCACCCATGAAGTCCGCTATCTTCTGCGCCCCCTCCTTGCATGCCTCAGCAGCTGAACCGGATATTGAGGCAGGAAGCCAGCTCTCATGGTAAGCCGCCCCCGGTCTCTTATGCTCAATGGGGGGGAGGAATGAATCTGTTATCTTGCCGTTCTCGTCGAAGTGCCTCACGACTATCTGTGTGATCTCTGTGCCCATCGCCTTCAGTTCTGGTAGGTACCTCTCCACTATCACTTCGTCGCCGATTCCCCTGGCGTGCTCCACCGCATGGGCGTAGGAGGTGTCCAGCTCAGCCTTTGTCTTTACAATTGAGGTGCCGTGGCCGCTTGAGGTCATTACTGGTTTCACTATCACAGGCAGCCCAAAATCTTTTGCAGCTTCGTGCACGCCTCTATCATCGTTGGCGTACTCCCAATCAACCCTCTTCAGCTTCAGTCTGTCGAACATTATCTTGGTGGCGTGCCTGTCCATGCAGACAAGCGGCCCGAAGGGCGTGGACATGACCTTGTAGCCTTTCTCCGTGCCAAGCCTGAATGCCCTGTAAGTGTCGATCTTCTCTACCTCTAGGTAGATCGCGTGCGGCGCTGAGGGGTCAGGCACGTACTTCTTAAGATACTTCTCTAGGAGCTCGCCGTCCATCATGTTAAAGACCTCAGAGGCATCCGCCGCGTCCTGTGCGGGGAAGCCCTGGTACCTGTCGAAGGCAACGGTCTTCACACCTCCAGAAGCGCCTCCATACAACCTCTTTGCCGACGTTATAGCCAGATCCCCGAGCTCGCCGCCCCCGACCGAAATGAAGACTGCTGGTTTGTCGGGTGTCAGTGACTCTAAGGGATGCAATAAGCCCTCGAACTCTCTCTTGTGGGAAGCCACACTGTCAATGAGCTTGTTCCTTCCCTCCTCGTCCATCTTGAAGGGCATCTCAGCCCACCTCAACCAATCCCTTACCAGGTATCCAGATCATTCTCTTCCCTAAGAGCCCCTTTCCCTCCCTGTACTGGTAGATCTCACGGGCCATGTTTCCCAGCGCGATCCTCCTATGCATTGATTTCTCGGAGCCGATGTCTGCCCTGTGGAAGAGCTTCCAGCCATCGACAAGCGACACTTTCTGCGTCAGATGCTCAGCTTTCAAGCTCGCATCTGGCATGCTGTCGCCCATCCCAAGACACTCGACCACCCTCGAGCCACCACTGATGATACCCTTATCGCTATAGTCAACGGACGCCCAGAGAATACCGTCATCCTTTCCTTTTATGGCGACCTTGTGACCGCTGGCGACATCCCTGTGGTTCGGATAGCCTTCCGGGCAGACTGCCTTCACAACGACCGCTCTATCGTCGATCTCCGCCTTGATCGTGTTGAGCCTTTCGCCAATAATTGCTTCGCAAATTTCCACTAAGTCCGTCTTCAGCACCGCCAGCACGTTCCCCGCTTCGGGATCCCCTAGCCTTGAGTACATCTCTATAACCGTCGGTCCCCATACGGATGTGAGCATCATCTGCCCAGCAACAATGCCATGGTACTTCTCCTTGGTCTCGGTCTGTATGGCCTCTATCATCATATTCACGATATCCACGGACTTACGGTACTCGCCATCCGTCAGTATAGCCCTCTCGTCGTCCTTTCCCCACCTGAGGTTCATCCCGCATGATATGGACCCCATCCCGCCCGTTTCCAGTCCCAGATCACCGTCAAAGGCATGCTTATTGTCTTGGACTGCCGGCATAGGCAGGACCGTCCTTCCATCGGTAAAGCAGTGGACGGTGTATTCTGGCCCCCATACCCTCTCCTCGATGAGGAGTTTGTAGTCGATGTCGTCGTATCCCTTCATGTACTCATTGATGATCGACTCCGCATGCTCCCTCTTGACCTTCCTCTTATCGTCTTGGAGGTACACTTGGAAGTCCTCAATGACCTTGACGCCTTTCCCACCAGCCTGCCTAGCGGGCTTGAGCGCCACACTGTCCGCGAACTCCTCAATGTACGGCGCAGCCTCCTCGAAGGTCTTGAACTTCTTGTACCAGAGCCTGCCTGGTACCTTATACTTCCATTGGAGATCTCTCATGCTCGCCTTGGACATCTCCAGTTCAGCGACGTTCCTCCTGGCACCGATACAAGCAATGCCATTCTTCTCGAGCCTGTCGGGAACGCCATGGAAGTTTGGCTCCTCTGGTCCGACAAAGACGAAATCTGCCCCAGACTTCTTCGCCGCCTTTACAACTGCGGCGGAATCATTGATATTACCCCTGTAGTATTCGCCTCTGGTCTTCTTAACAAGTGCGTTGATCCCAGGATTAACAAGATCTGAGAAGCAGTAGAGCTTGGGTTCTTTAGCGCTCTTGCAGAGTGCCTGCGCAACAGCGTGTTCCCTGCCTCCCCCTCCAATGAGAAGAATCTTCATGTCTCACCCCTCCGGATACTTGCAGTTGAAGCAGCCCATACATAGTTCTCCCCTGTTCATTCCTGATGCCTCGGTAAATCCGTCAAGGCTGAGGTATTTGAAGGAGTCTGCGCCAACGACCTCAGCGATCTTCGCCTCTGACAGGTGCTTCCCGATAAGTTCGTCCTCTGGTGGCACCTCGACCCCATAGGGGCAGTGGGAGATTATATGGGGACTCCCTATCCGAACATGGATCTCCTTGGCCCCCTTCTCCTTCATGAGATACACTATGTTTGCAAGGGTATTCCCTCGCACGACGCTGTCGTCGATCAGCACAACCCTTTTGCCCTTTACAGCCTCGCTGATGACATTAAGCTTCAGCTGGACCCCTTTGAGTCTCTCCATCTGATTTGGCTTCATGGCGCTCCTTATCCTCCTTCCCGTTAACTCGAAGCCCTTCTCAACTGGTATCCCTGTTTCGTTTGAATAGGACATGGCAAACGGAATTGCAGTCTCAGGAACCCCTATCACGACATCAGCATCCACAGGCCCTTCTTCTGCCAGCTTCTTTCCTATACTCCTCCGGACCCTGTACACTGGGACATCGTTAATGTATGAATCAGGCCTCGCCAAGTAGACATATTCGAAGCTGCAGTACGCCCTCTTCTTCGATGCCGAGCTCCGCTCTGAGTGCGCTGACATAGGCGTGAATACCCTGACCTCCCCTGGCTCGATGTTCTCTGCGGGGCTTATCGGCACCCTCTCGCCGATGATGTCCATCACACAGCTCTCCGACGCGATGATGCCGCCATCGAAGCCCATCTTGCCTAAAACAAGCGGCTTTACCCCCAACGATCCCCTGCCAGCGATCATTTCGCTTCTATCATTGACCGAAACGTAGGAGAACCCACCACTGCATCTGCTGAAGAAATCTTTCATCATGTCGGCGCAAGATCCCTTCGCTATCACCTTGAACCCATTCCTAAGGTTATCCTCGTACTTCAGGGACCTGTTCCATCTGTAGCCATCGATAGCCAGAATCTTGCCATCTATCGCCACGGAGACCTTATCGGAGAGTGCAATAGGCAGCACCTCTGCGTTCTCCTCCGGGTAAGGCGAAACTCCGCCGACGCAGATATGTCCCTGCCCGCCTGATGGCTTCAGGACCTCCTCAACCAGCCCTTTCCCCGTTATCTTCTTCCTTCCCTCGTTGCTGCCGAAGAGTTCCAGACCAGCAGTCTCCTGGCCCCTGTGCTGCAGCGCCATTAGTCCGAAGACCCCAAAGTTGTACGCATTCCACCTGCTGTCAAAAAGGTACAATCCGAGAATTCCCGCCATCTTAACTAAACCTCCAATCCCAAACGCTCGTAGATCCTACCCTTGTCGCTCTTCTCAACGGACGACCTCACCTTGTCAGCGATCCTCTGCGCTAGCTCAGTCGGGTAGTTGCCGGTTATGCAGGCCATGCAGAGGTCACCGGGTCTCATGCCGGTCGCCCTTATAAAATCCTCAAGGGGCTGGTAGCATACCTTATCTGCCCCTATCTCCTTCGCTATCCCATCCTCGTCTAAGTAGAACCCTATCAGTTCCGTGAAACTCGCCATGTCAATGCCATAGAAGCATGGATTAGAGATCCTTGGGAACGTCACAAGCAGGTATATTTTCTCCGCACCCCTTTCCCTGAGCTTCCTTATGATGGTCTTGGTAGTATCGCCTCTTACAATGCTATCCTCTACCACGATCACCCGCTTGCCCCTCATGCTTCCATCTATGACGTTGATCTTCCTATCAATTGTGGACGTCCGCTCATTATCCTCGAGGATGAAAGCCCTCTGCGTGACATACCTGTGACGCCTCAGCGACCTCTCCCATCGGAGTCCAGTTTCCTCGTGAAGCCCGTATGCCGCGTCGTCCGCGGTTTCGGGTATGGAAATTATAAGATCGGCGTCCTTCACAACCTCCCTATATCTCCGCCCGAGGTTCCTTCCAAACTCCTCCCTGACCTTATAGACATACCTACCGTTAACAATCGAATCTGGCCGGGCGAAGTAAGCAAACTCGAAACCGCAGAAGGCTGACCTGCCATCCTTGACCAGCCTCTCCCTCTCGATCCCTCCCTCCCTAAAGAGGATCATCTCGCCCGGCTTCACCTCATTTACGACGTCGAAGCCATTGATGTTCATCCCAACCGATTCTGATGATATCGCCTTGATTGAACCATCCCTGCTTTGACCCAAGCAGAGCGGTCTCATGCCTAGCGGGTCCCGGAATCCAAAGAATTCGCCTTTTGACGTCAAGCCTACAACCGAAAATGCCCCTTCTACATTCTCCATGCAAAGCCTGATGCTTTCCCTGATCCCATTACTTGCATTGTCAACGAGATACCTGCAGAGCAGCTCGGTGTCTGAGGTTGTCTTCAGCCTCCCGTTCTTCTGCGTGATAATGTCACGTAACCAGCCGATGTTAACGAGGTTGCCGTTGAATCCCAACCCGAGCTTCTCCCTACCTCTCGATACAACCATTGGTTGCGCGTCTTTCAGATGGGCGTAAACATCCTTGTGCCCGGACGTTCCGTATCTAACGTGGGCTATGCCGACCTTTCCTGGCAGAAGAATGTTCCAACGGAGGAACTCTTGCTTGTCAATCCTCGGGACAAGACCGAGGTCTACATAGCGTCTGAGGCCTTCAGAGTGTGTGAGGAAGCCATAGGACTCGTGCCCACGGTGATTCTGGGCGACAAGGCCCCAGTATAGGTAAACGAAAGCATTGTCGTCACCATAGCATTTAACGCCAAATACCCCACACTTCTCCCCAACCACCGATAGACACCAGCTACTATTGTTATAAACATTTGTATTTGCATTTGTCTTTTAAAGCTTTATTTATATATTCATGGCAAAAAAAAGAGAGCAAATCTAGACCTGGATTGTCTCCTTCTTGTGCACTATAACAGCATTTCTCAAGTCTTGCCGATCGCATCTTCTACATCAGCGCACATACAGTCGATGCTATAGTTGATGTGCTAAAGCCTTTGGGGTATTCCTAATGAGCACCTGAAGATCGAATTATTCTCGGGGTACCGATGATCGTCCTTTTCGACTTAAGTTTTAGGCAGAATCTCATCAACGCTTCTTAATTGCAGTGCTTCAATCGCCGAGTTCCCCGCCATCACTTCGTATGCCCCGACGCAGCGCTTTACAATTTCTTTGATCACTTCTTGGGGGAGATCTGGTGGTGCTCCCTCGCCGGAGAATCCCAGCCGCCGAAGGCATTCCCTTAGGAACTCCTTGTCAAGGCAGTGCTCCTCCTGCGCTTCACCTGGTTTGAAGTACTTGACTGCCCACATCCTGGCAGAGTCATGGGTTGGCGGCTCATCGATCTGGATCAACTCTCCGTCGCATATGCCGAACTCAATCTTGAAATCTGGTATCAGTATGCCCCTCTTCTTTGCTTCTAACTCATAGAACCCGAAGAGCCTCAGAGTAGCCTCCTCAAGCTCCTCCCATGTATCCTTGTCAACTATCCCCTTCTCAACTGCAAGGCTCTTTGCTATCTCCTCATCGTGCCCTACATCAGCCTTCGTGGTCGGGGTCAAGATCGGTGCGGGCAGTACATCAGCGATCTGCAAGCCATCGGGGAACCTTATTCCGTACAGCTCCCGCTTCCCACTACTATATGCCCTCCAAAGCGAGCCGTAGAGGTACTTCCTGACTACCCACTCTATGTCGATCCTTTTCGCCTTCTTAACCCGGATGATCCTGCTATTCTCAACATTGATGAGATGGTTAGGGAAGATCTGTCTACTCCTTTCCATCCAGTAGATCGAGAGCTTGAGCAGCGACTCGCCCTTCCGAGGGATGAGCGTGGGAAGAACCACATCGAAAGCGGAGACTCTGTCCGTGTGGTAGATTAGGAGCTCGCCACCTAGGTCATAGACGTCCCTAACCTTCCCCCTCCTAACTGCACCGACACCCAGATCCGAATTCCTTACTACCTCAACAAGCTTCCCCGTCAGCGGATCCTCAGCCATTTCCAAAGAAACCACCGATATACTGCGATTAGCTGCCAGGGTTACTTAACATTACTGAAAATGCGTCTCAATAGTCACTCTATTGTTGCTGTTTTGCGAAGTTCTCGTCGGAAACGGATAATCTCAGCATATTCTGTCCGTCTGTTTCAGAAGAAAATTCACATTATTCAACTCTGAGATCTCCTTGAGATTCCATAGGGTAACACCCCTCCTTTCTACTGGCAGCAGCTCTATGGAGGTGAGCTCTTAGTTGCATTGGAGCTCCCAGCCGGCACATTTGCTGCCAAGCTGCTGAACCATGTGCTCGCTTCTTCATACTTTCCCTGAAGATCCTCCAGACCCCTTACGGAATAGAGCCACTCGAGCCTCTTGATAACGTCGGGGGGAAGCTCATAATGGACATAACGCATCTTGAAGTCATAATGGAAGGGGTTGTGCATCATCCTCAATATCTCAACTAATGATGATAGAGTAACATTGTAGTATAGATCAAGCGCTTCGAGGTAATTCTTACGGTTGATCTCTTTTTGGACGAAGCAGTTGAATATATCAAATCTCGCTTTCAGACGAAGCAGTCTCTTCTGCATAGAATTATTAAATTCTTGCACATCAAGAGGCGCAGGCGATATTTTTTCGCCTTTTTTAAAGTAAAATACTAAGTTGCCATGAACCCGTGGCTCAAGAAATTTGTCTCGTTTGCTTAGCTTAAGGACTGCAAGATCTATTAGGTGATAATCACTTGCTTTTTCTAGCTTGTAGAAAGCCTGGGACATGTCCTGCCATGTTTCCTTAGGAACCTCGTACTTCAGCTTTATTGGCGATAGCATTGCAAGAGCCTTCTCGACCTGGCTAAAAGTCTCGTCAATCTTATTGTCATCAACGACAACATTAACGTCAATGTCCGACCACTCATCGACTCTTCCGAAGGCAGCTGCGCCACCCTCCCAGAATGTGTAAATATAATCTAATGGCCGAAGAGCATTAACGAGCTCCAGAATAATTCTATCCCTGCTGAGACCTTTCCCTTTGGGCATTATGACCACCGTTTAAAATATAAAGCCTGATATGCTGAATTTCGGCTCATTATGTTATTAAAGATTCTTCAGTGAAAGCAATCTCTAAAGAAGATCCGACAAACCTGCAATACTTCCAAGCACAAGGTCTGGCTTCACTCTCGATGTTGCCAGATCTTCCTCCTTGGTCACTCCTGTAAGGACAAGGATGCTGTATATCCTAGAGTTCCTGCCTGCCTTGATGTCAGTCTCCAAGGCATCTCCAACGATCGCGACCTCGTCTTTGGTCGTTCCAAGCCGATCCATGGCAATCTTCATTATCCTCTTGGAAGGCTTACCCACTATTAACGGTCTTACATTTGTAGTTTTGATAATGGCGCTCAGGATCGCCCCAGCTCCGGGCAGGTATCCGTCTTCTACAGGGAGGCTCCGATCTGCATTTGCCGCTATGAATTTCGCACCATTCTGGATCGCGTAAGAGGCCGCAGCCAGCTTATCGTAGGTGACATGGCGATCGAGCCCACAGACAACATATTTCGCCTCTCTCGCCTCTTCTTCGTTTAAGATGGTAAAGCCTTCTCTGGAGATGGCTGATGACAACGCTTCCTCTCCAATAACGTAAACCTTCCCCTGATTGAATTTCTTCATATAGACTGCTGTAGCCATTGACGAAGTGAGTATCTCTTCTTGCGACACATTTATGCCCATCTTCCCCAACTTTTCTGCGTACCCTTCCGGCGTGCCAGTCGAGTTGTTTGTAAGAAGCAGAATCTTCTTGCCCTTTCGCCTAAGCATGGCTATTATCTCGGATGCTCCTTCAATCGGACTGTTACCCCTAGAGAGACTTCCGTCAATATCAAAGATGAATGCCTTGAAATTTAGTTTTAGTGCCATCAAATGCCGCCAACAACCTATTCATTGGAACGAGGAAATTATGGTTTGTGTTTTTGAGCAAGTCCAAACCAAGCAACTCGGAATCAATCTCCGTTCGCAGGTCCCTACCCAGTCTAAAACATATGTTTAATAGATTTTGAAACAAAATAACTTACGAGAGTTGATGGAAAAGATGATGGATTACATAATGATCGGGGTTGACTGCTCCAAGCCTGCTGAAGCAGCGCTGGATGTGGCGATCGATGCAGCTAAGCGTTATGAAGCTCGGCTTCTCATAATCAGCGTCCACAACTCGCCTTCAGTCCCCCTATTGCCTGGAATGCCACCTTATCCCCAGATACTTACAGATTTTCCAACGCTTTCCCCAAAGGTTCCTGGCGACATCGCAAAAGAAGTAGGTGATCTGCTAAAAGAGTACGAAGAACGGGCGAGGAAAGCTGGTGTGAAGAATGTGGAATCTAAAATTGTCACGATCTGGGATAAAGTCGGCGCAGGCCTTGTCATCGAAGCTGAGAGGCGTGGAGTCTCATTAATAATAATCGGTTCGAGGGGACTTACTGGATTGAAGCGCACCCTGCTTGGGAGCGTGGCTGATTTTGTAATCAAGAACGCGCATTGCGATGTCTGGGTGGTAAGGCGTTAAAAACTAGCGTTGCAGGGCATATTCTTATTAATAAATTAGAAAAATTTAATAATACCATCATTGATAAGCGGAGATATGGTAGGTAGTAAGAAAGCTGTCGCGCTGTTTGTTGTCGCGATCGTAGCGATCGCTGCCAGCGTTACATCTTTCGAACTTTACCGCCCTGCTGAACCCTCTGCTGGAGAGGGGGAATTGAAAGTAATCGCGACCTTCTACCCAATGTATGACTTCGCCCAAAATGTGGTGGGTGACAAGGTTAATGTGACCCTCCTCGTTCCGGCTACCACCGATGTGCACGATTTCAATCCTACGCCTTCGGACATAGCGAGAGTTGCGAGCGCAGACGTTCTCATATATAATGGTGCTGGACTCGAGCCTTGGATAAGCCAAGTCATAAGCGCCGCAAATAATCCAAAACTTATTGTGATAGACGCGAGCCAGAATATAACATTGATTCCAGTATCGCTAGAGTTTCAGAGGGGTAACCAGACCGTTGACCCGCATGTTTGGCTGGATCCCGTTCTTGCAGAGCAGGAAGTTGAGAATATTCTTCAGGGATTGGTGAAAGCTGATCCTCAGGACCAGCAGTATTTTACAGCAAATGCGCATGCATATGAAGCCAAGCTCGATCAACTAAACTCCGAAATCATCAATGCTGCATCGAATGTAAAGACAAGATACTTCGTGACCTTCCACGAGGCTTTTGGGTATTTCGCAGAGCAGTATAACCTTACCCAAGTCTCTATCTCGGGCCCATTCGAGGAGGAACCAACCCCCAGTGACGTACAGAATGTAGTAGCTGCCATACACCAGTACCACCTGTGCTATGTGGGGTACGAGTCACTTGAGAACCCCGCAATCTCAGAGGCGATCGGCAGCCAGACGAATGCCACTCTAATACGCATGGACCCCATTGAAGGACTCAGCCAGGCAGACCAACTCGCAGGGATGACTTATCTAACAATGATGCAACAAGACGTCACGAACATAATCGAGGCGCTAAATAGTGTTGGATGTAGCTAAGCCCGTAGTCGAATTGAAAGATGTAAGCGTTCAATATCGCGAGGTTTGCGTACTGGACAGCATTACGCTTGAAATCTACGAGCGTGATCTTGTAGCCCTAATAGGACCCAACGGGGCTGGGAAGTCGACCCTCCTTGGTGTAATACTGGGCTTGATAAAACCGAGCTGCGGCTCGGTTAAGCTATTCGGCGAGGAGATCTCACCCAATAATCTCAGATATGTCGGATATGTCCCCCAAAAAACCCAAACACAGGACTCGAACTTCCCATCAACCGTCTTTGAAACCGTCCTGATGGGAAGGGTTCCCCGCGCAGGCATCCTCCATGGATTGAGCGAGGACGACAAGCGGAAAGTCGAGGAGGTATTAAAAATGCTGGGTATATACGAACTCAGAGACAGGCGCATAGGGCAACTTTCTGGAGGTCAGTCACAGAGGGTATTGGTCGCCAAGGCCCTCGTCTCAGATCCGAAGCTGCTGTTGCTTGATGAACCGACGAGTGGCATAGATGCCCAATCAAAGACTGAGTTCTACGAAATATTAGGAAAGCTGAACAGCGAAGTTGGAATAACCATCATACTCTCTTCCCACGATATCGGCGTTGTAACAAAAATTGCCAACAAGGTGATCTGTATAAACAGGTCACTTTTCTTCTGCGGGAGAAATTCGGAATTCTCCCCTGATTTAGTACTTCCTGGAATGTATGGCTACCCTGTTGAGGTAATGCATCATGACGATCACGCTTGATTTCTTCCTGTCAATGCTACAGCAGGCGTTTATCCAGCGAGCATTCCTAATTGGCATCATAATAGCAATCCTTAGTTCGGTTTTGAGCACGTTCATCGTCCTTAAGAAGTACTCTCTTATAGGAGATGGTCTTGCCCACACCGCCTTCGGAGGCTTGGCGCTTGGCTATTACCTCGGACTTGAGCCACTTTGGGTTGCTGCAATCACTGTGATTCTTGGCTCAATGGGAATAACAAAGGCAACCCGTTCTGCAAAGATCTCCTCGGACGCAGCAATTGCGCTGTTCTTGCAACTCGGCTTGGCGTCTGGTATTGTGCTTCTCAGTCTAGCTCGTGGGTTTGGTGTTAATCTAGAAAGTCTGCTGTTCGGTAGCATCCTTTTAGTAAATACTGAAGAAATCATAACTGCTACCGTCATACTATTGGTGACGCTAGCCATCGTCTTTCTCTTCTACAAAGAGCTTGCGTATGTTAGTTTCGATGAAATTCAAGCTAGGGCTGCGGGAATGAGGACCTGGTTCTTCGATTACCTGATCAGCGGTCTGGCAGCCGTCGCCGTAATCGCTTCAATACCCATCGTGGGAGTATTGCTTATATCTGCATTGCTCGTTCTCCCTGGCATTACTAGTCTTCAGGTAAGCCGATCATTAAGGGAAACGGTTCTTCTCTCTCCCCTGTTCGCTCTTCTCAGCGTAGTTATTGGGCTTCTTTTATCAATAGCGCTGGACACTGCCTCTGGGGCTACAATAGTTGTAACTGGTCTTCTGATTTTGCTCTTCGTTTTGGCACTTAAGAAGTTGGCCAGCAAGACCCGCAAGACGATCCGCTATTGAGCCTGTTTTTTTCTATCAAATTGGATAGTTCTCAGCATTGCTCATCCCGAAGATCAGACTTTAAGTAATCATTATGCCATTGAAAGTCCTTTTAAGTTGCGGATTAAAGAGAGTGCCTCGATGTGGCAAAGATGGTTATAGTAAGCTTATCCATACCAGACGAGCTCCTTGATGAACTCGACAAGATCATGGGAGAGGCATGGCATGCAAGCCGCTCGGAGGTGGTCAGGCAGGCACTCCACAAGTACATCTCGGAGTATAAGGAGCTGGAAAAGGTGAAGGGGAGCATAATTGCCACCATTACAGTCCTGCAGGAGAAAGCTGAAAGGAATGAGGGGCTCCGTCTTCAGCATGAGTTTGACGATATTATCACCCAGTACCTCCATGCCCATTTGGCTGGAAACAGCTGTCTGGAAGTAATGGTGGTCAAAGGCGATTCTTTGCGCCTCAAGGGTCTGATCGACGGCCTGAAGGCTGATAGGCACGTAAAACAGCTAAATTTCTTCATAATGGAAGTAGCATAGCATGGATCGCTTGAGCCCTGCTTTGTCATGATACGAGGACTATGCTCAATCCGATCAGCACGCCTCCAGCAATTCCGACTGGGGCTATGGTCTCCCCAAGAAAGGCGAATGATACAGCGATGGCCACGATAATCTCGAACAGCATCACTATCCCTGCGTTAACCACCGTGATTGTCTTGAGCGCCCTGTAGAAGAGATAGAAACCAAAGATCGTGCATATCACAGTGATGTACAAGAAAGCCCCGACTGAGAAGGGTGTAAGCGTAAATGCAAGGGGTGTAAAGAATAGCAATGGAGCAAGAGTTATCGCTGTCGTTATTGACATGGACTCGGTGACCTCCATAGGCGACAACCCGAGCTCTGTTGCCGCTCTCTTATTGTATATGTTCGAGAATGCCCATACCATTCCGCCTATGAAAATTATCAGGTCGCCAATCACCGACCCCTGCGCGAGTGACGATAGGTCCCCACCGGTAGTAGTAAGGAAAACCCCGATCAGACCAACTAATATCCCCAGTTTGGCCTTGCCTGTAATCTTCTCTTTCAGCATAATTGCGCTAAATATCGCCATGAAAACCACGTTCACGTTCACGAGCAGGGATGCCTTCGATGCTGTAGTGAGAGTCAAGCCGTAGAACTCCATAACGAAGCCAATTGCATTCGTAATGCCGAGGATCCATAGGATCTTCTCGTTCAGCAACTTCTTCACGGGCTTCCTCGCCAGTGCCAGGTATGTGAGAACGATCAGGGCGGCAAGAATGAACCTCAGGCTAATGAACAATGAGGGACTGATCTCGTTGAGAGCCACTTTGATGACGGGAAAGGAGATGCCCCAAATGACCGTTGCAAAGAGCAGCCCTGCAACAGCCTCTCTCTTTGGGTCCATGTCACACCCCCCAGAAACACACGGTCAAGAGCATTTTCCTACTAATAATGATGCCGCAGTATCTTGGCCTGCGATCAGCAAAGGATACCGATCAATATGTTATCCCTAGTTCTAAGTAGCCGTACGCGGACTTCCTCGTCTACTGGAAGTTCGTGGCCAACCACGGTGACTGCCCATTTCAAGTCCTTCGTTGCTGCAAGGCTCTCCCCCTTCAGCCACCCAGGGCCGATTACCCTAACGCTGAGCTTCTCGCCACGTCCAAATGGGACGGCAACTGATGGCGCGGCTCTAATCCCAAAATCCGAAGGCCTGAGGACCATCTTCACCCCGCTCACCTTCTCAAGCTCCCGCATCCTCCTGTAGAATGCATACCAGCTTACCTGCTTCATCTCCTTCGTCCTCCTGCCGGACTTGTGGAACTCACATTTCTGGATGCCCAAAGGGGGCCACTTCCTGCCTGCCCCAAGCCGCTTCGCTAGATCGATGAGCCCCTCAAGCTGGTCATCGTTCAACGGATGGACCCAGACGGGCGCGAGCAGCAGATCAATGGAGGTATTCTCAACAAGGTACTGAGCGTTGTCAACTATCTTCTTAAGATCATAGGACTCTGCTCCGGAAAGCTTCTTTGCAAGATCCGGGTCTACGGAATCTAGAGAGAGGTTCACCCTGTCTAGCCCCGCTTCTGCCAGATTGCTGATCAGGCCTTCGCTCATGAGGTAGCCATGGGTCTGAAGCGATATGGTCTCGACTCCGCCAAGATCTGATATGGCGCTGACCAGATCAACAAGCCTCGGGTAGGTAAAGGGGTCGCCGACGGTATCTATGTGTGCTTCAACCCCCCCGCCCTTCACTGCCACGAGTCCCCTGACCCACTCCATCATGTGATCCAAATCAACAAGATATTCCGCCCTTCTCCTCCTACTGCAAGGTCCGGCATCCGTAGAGCAGAAGATGCAGCTCAGAGAGCAAGAAGTCGATGGCCGGACTTGGATGACATTGGTGCCCCTGTCAATAACGCCGAATGAGACTGACCCAATCAGAGGAGCCCCACTGGGTATACGGAAGATTTCTGGCACACTCTCACCATAAAGAGTACAATTTTGTCCTTTTTTCACCATTAACCTTAAGCATCCATCAGCGGAATTTTATTTTTTTGCTTTAGTTGTAGTATGTATACCTTATAATGCAAATAAACACAGGCGCGCCATTCCGCTCGATGGGAACTGGTGCTGCAAAAAAACATGAATGAAGCAAGCCAACTATATTGGTTTGGGTTTGGAGGGCAAAAAATTTATCTATCTATATGGTTGTTTCATCATTATTGGGTTGAAATGCAATGAGCACGTCAACACAGTCGTACTTTACGAGGTCAGGCAGGCTTAAGAGGTTGGTCTCGGGAACCAAGCAATTGATATCCTACGCTGACTCAACTGGAAACGGCGATCTCATCTCCGAGGCGTCCATGCTCCAGAGCCTTATTGGCGAGGGAGTCTACTTCGTGGGGATCCCCGATGAGTCCTACCCCACCAGGTGCTCCGGGAAGGAGCTCAATCTGGAAGGCATGGATGACAACGTCACCATCAGGATAGAGCTGAAGGCAGGGGACCTCGAGAAGACCCTGGCCACAACAATTCCGACGGTCAAGAGACTGAAAGAATCGGGAGACAAGATGGCAGAGACTGCCGAGCTTATCCTGGCGATCCTCCAGAGGATGAAAGAGGAGGAGTACCGTGGCAAGACCCACCAGGTAGCGTCCTTCGACCCCTTGGGCGAGAGGCTTGGCTCTCTTCCAGGGAAGCCTACGTGACCCTGAGGGTAAAATGAACCTATGAGGCAGCCCTTCACAGCCAAGAGGAACTTGTGGTTTATTCAGGGAGTTTAACCACGAGAAACCTGAAAATGTCCTTGCCGGTGTTACTTTGTATGTGTGGGGATTGAATTATAATTCTAAAGAAAGCATTTTAGTAATGGTATGTTATTGTGACTTTCTCAGTAGCATCATTAAACCAATTTGTATCTAATCCCCTAATCACCATAAACCACCCTTATAGAAGGGGCAGGTTGTTGTTAAAGATTTGCAGCAAGATTGCAGAATCTTCATAAATATGGCTTTCTATTCATGCTAGTTGTGGTAAATTGATTTGAGCGACCTCGATAAGCTGTTCTGCCCCAAGAGCGTAGCCATTGTGGGTGCTTCTAAAAACCCCAAGAAGATAGGATACGAACTCGTCAGTAACATTCTGGCAGGGGGCTATGAGGGCAAGCTTTTCCCGGTCAACCCTGAGGGCGCAGACGTGATGGGCCTTAAGTCCTTTACCAGTGTAAAACTCATCCCTGGCGATGTTGATTTGGCGGTAATAGCAGTCCCCGCTGTTTACGTCGCGGACGTCATCGAGGACTGTGGGCAGAAAGGCATAAAGTCGCTTATTGTGATCAGCTCTGGCTTCAAGGAGGTCGGCAACACCGAACTAGAGGACAAAATCCTTTCTATTGTGAGAAAGTATGGGATGAGGATGCTGGGTCCCAACGTCTTTGGCCTCTACTATGCCCCTTCCCGCATGAACGCCACCTTTGGTCTCTCTAGGGTCTTTCCGGGGAACATCGCCTTCATTACACAGAGCGGCGCCTTGGGCATTGCCATGATGGGATGGACTAACCTGTACCACATCGGCGTATCCGCGGTCATCAGTATGGGCAACAAAGCGGATATTGAAGAGTCCGACATGCTCGACTATCTCACCGGAGACGAAATGACTAAGGCAGTGCTGATATACATCGAGGGCGCGAAGGATGGAAGACGCCTTATGGCTTCGCTGAAGGGTTCAACTCTTAAGAAACCCGTGATCATTTTGAAGTCAGGTAGGACAGAGAAAGGAGCCTCAGCGGCTGCCTCCCATACAGGGTCGCTTGCGGGATCCGACAAAGTCTACGATGCTGCATTCAAGCAGAGCGGCGCGCTTAGGGCGTATGACTTCGCCCAGGCTTTCGACTGGGCCAAGCTCATGACGCTACAGCCACCGCCTCAGAACGAGAATTGTCTCATTATCACGAATGGAGGAGGTGTGGGCGTGATGACTACCGATGCCTGCGAGGAGTCCGGCGTGACTATCTGGCCGCTTCCTGATGACCTCCAGTCAGAGTTCAAGAAGCTTATGCCCGTCTTCGGAAACTTCAAGAACCCCGTGGACCTTACTGGTCAGGCCTACGAGGAGAGCTACTCCAAGTCCTTGGAGCTAGCTTTCAAGGATCCGAGGATAGGATCCATTATCGTACTCTACTGCCAGACTGCTATCACCGACCCTGTGGCAATAGCCAAGTCGATCATCGACACCTGCGAGTCACAGCACTGCGACAAGCCTCTAGTTGCTAGCTTCATCGGGGGACAGCAGTGCGACGAGGCAATGAGGAAGCTTGACGAGCGCGCAATACCTGCTTACCCCATTCCTGAGAGGGCTGTCTCTGCACTCGCATCATACTATAGATGGAAAAGATACACGGATAGGTTAGAGGAAAAATCAGCTCAATCCTAAACCCAATTTATGATAAAAAATCACATACTGCAGGATCCATGCCATCTGAATTGGTTTCAGCACCTTTTCATGTAGGTTAATACATTTGCTATGAATTCGCAGACTATTCTCGTCGGTAATCCTGATAATCTAAATAAGGACGGCTCACAAAATAAGAGCAAGGTTAGATAGTAAACTGTAACCATGATAAGGTGATGGAAATGAAGGGATACATAGTACATATAGAAAAAGAGACGAGAAAGAATACTGATTTCCGACATGTCCTTTACACTGCGAAGCATAGCCAGCTTGTGCTGATGAGCCTCCGTGCAAAGGAAGAGATAGGCATGGAGACCCATAAAGACAGAGATCAATTCTTCCGCTTTGAGGCTGGTGAGGGGAAGGTTGTCATCGACGGAGTTGAGCACCCCGTGAGGGACGGGGATGCGGCAATCGTCCCTGCTGGCGCCAAGCACAATGTGATAAATACTTCCGCTAGTTCAGAGTTGAGACTGTACACTATTTACTCACCCCCCGAGCACCAGGATGGAACAATCCGTCATACTAAGGCGGAAGCGATAGCAAAAGAAGAAGAGTTCGATGGTAGGACTACAGAACGCGGGTAAAATGAGTTAGAACCCACGAAGAGCAAATCCATAGACTTCCATTGGTTTGGGTTTGAGTAGAGATATGTTCCGCTTACAGCGTATGCTATTTTCGTTGAAGCTTCTGCTGCCTCTTCTTCGTTTCACCATGGATATGCCCAAAAATACAGGCATGTTGAGGTCTCATACCTCTCTGTCGTTAGTTTTCTGAGACAATCTGCCACTAAGAAACTGGGCCTTGGGTTTGCCTAATAACTTGGCATTAGGCTGTGAACAAAATAGATCTGTTGATAAAAATTGAGATTAGTCCCAATATTTCTTCTCTAAGGGCATTGCCAGAATCTCACGAATCTCGAGCCTCTTCTCTTTCTCCTTGGCAAAGACTGTAGCTGGGAAAGTTGACCTGAGAACAATGGCTGTGTCAGCGCCCTTGCCACTGCCACCGACGCCTATCACGTACTTGTAGGGGTCAAGAACTCCGCAGGCGACAGCAGTAAGTACGACCTCTACGGCAACCTTCATTCCCTGCCCGAAGGCATAAAGCGTGTCCCTGAACGTTGTTTCGGGCACTGGGGCGCTATATCTCGAGGACTCATAAATAGAGTTGTGGAGCATGTATGGGACCTTGTCCAGCACTATGACGCCCAGGCTTTCCAGCTCCTCCTTCGCCTTCTGGTCCATGCATGGGTACTCCCAGCCCCATTCGCTCCTGTAGGCGCTCTCGGACACACATATTATTCTCGCTTCGTCCTTGAGAGACCTTGCGAATGTGGCTGCAGTCTTCCCTGATGTGCTGGAAACCACAAGGTCCCTGATCCCTCCCCGTTCAACAGCCTTGGTCACAGCTTCGACGACCAGTTCTGTGTTCTCCTCGCCAGGGCTCTGAAAATAATATACATCGTGCAACCTAAAACTCATGAAGACTCCCACTAAAAGTTAGCTCATCAAATCCACTTAAAAGCTTGTCCCCCGCTTTAAATAGAAAATGATCCATAAACTGAAGCATCCAGGCTGGTGCAGCTAACGTCCCAAAGCAGAGCCGTAATGGAATATATCGAGTCGAGGTCCGATCTACTAGCCAGCACGACATCTGATTTCATAAAAACCCCCAGTCCGAGCGGCTCCGAAGGCGATGTGGCAAAGCTCCTTTCTGAATACCTAGCAAAAGCAGGCTTGGAGGTCCAGATCGACATTGCAGGGAACGTCCTGGGTACCTTGCGTGGAAAGGCGAAGGGCGCTGGAAAGAGACTAGCCTTCAATGTGCACTTGGACCACGTCCCGCCAGGTCAAAGGGAGTCTTGGGCTCATGATCCTTATTCGGGCTTGATAGATGAGGGCAAGGTGTACGGTAGGGGTGCTTCCGACACAAAGGGTGCATGGGCTCCAATGGTCCTTGCAATTGATGCTATAAGAAATAGCGGAGGCGTCGATGGTGATGTGCTATTCACAGCAGTTGTTATGGAAGAATTGACATACTGCATTGGGATGAAAGTGCTCCTCGATACAACTCTGAAGTCCGCGCCCCCCGACTACATCGTTTCCGGAGAAGCCACCGCCCTGAACATCGCCGTGGGTCACAGGGGCAGAACCGAACTTGAGCTCTTAACCAGAGGTCGTTCGTGCCACGCAAGCGCCCCTTGGAGGGGAGAGAATGCGATATACAAGCTAGCTCCTCTAATATCCTCGATCGAGAAGCTAAGCAGGCACATATTTGCGCAGGAGAGCCACCCGTTGCTTGGAAAAACCACACTTGCTTTGACCGATGTCGTGTGCTCACCTGGAGCGCACAACGTAGTTCCGGATCTGTGCAAGGCGTATCTTGACTATAGATTCCTTCCTGGCGAAGATCTCAACTCAATAATGGATAGGGTAAGGCACAGACTCAACTTTGATGGCATCGATGCGCAAGTCAAGGCTTGCGAATCAGATGAGGCGACCTATGCTGGGATGGCGTTCCACGGCCAGAAGTTCATGCCCGCCTACGCAATCTCGCCAGATCACCCATTGGTGAGCGCATCGATGGAAGCTGCAACCTCCGTAATGGGAGGACCGCCTAAACTCCAGCGTTGGGACTTTGCAACCGATGGCGGGTACTCTATGGGTATCCTCGGCATCCCTACTATAGGTTTCTCACCTTGCGAGGAGCAGCTGGCCCATACGCCGAATGAGTACGTGCAGATCGATTATCTGGTTAAGGCTGCGAAGGTCTATGCAGAGATGATCTTAAGGCTCTGCGGAAGTCAATGAACGTTCGAATTCCGGCAGAATTCCTTTTGGGCATCTGGTAGTGCAAAGACTAGCTTTCGTACCTGAAGCAGGAGCTGGGGTACCTCTTCAATAGGTTCTTCGAGATCATTCCCGCCTCTGTCCATGTTGCTGAAATCACGGCGCAGGGTACGAGGCATTCAGGCCCCACAGTCGAAGATGCTGCTGTGTAGACAGGGTTGTTCACTATATGCTTAGCTAGGTCCTTGACGTCAATTACCTTCAGTAGGTTTCCGTACCTCTTGACCATTTCGCACGTAGAGGTTATTGTAATCTTTATCTTGCCACCATTTGCAATTTCGGCCATTACTGTGGCCTTGTGGCCGCACCTACCCGTGTCAACCGAAAAAATCGTTGGCATATTGGTTCAACATTACTTTTTCCAAGGGGCTTCTTATGTTTTCTGACAATAACTTCCATGCTGATACGATGCCGACATCACAAAATACTGCAGAATGATTAATAGACCGTGATCTAATGTTTCATATGAAACACCAGATATTTATATCTTATTTGTTATTTCCTTGTTTGCATAATCTGCACATCTTCATACGAAGCACCCGCTCGCCGGTTTTCACAAGGGTCTCTTCATCACAAACCGGTGACGGGTATTATTTTTATTAGGCCTGCCGGTACCTCCTTAGCAAGAGCGAGTTTGTGACAACAGACACTGAGCTAAGCGCCATTGCAAGTGCTGCAATCTCTGGCCTAAGGACGATGTAGGGGTAGAGGACTCCTGCCGCAATAGGGATGCCCGCGCTGTTGTAAATGAGCGCCCAGAACATGTTCTGCTTTATCTTGCTCACTGTCCTCCTGCTCAATCTGAGGGCGGAGGCCACGCCCGTAAGGTCCTCCTTAGTGAGGATTATACCCCCTGCTTCCTTAGCTATTTCAGTGCCACTTCCAATTGCTATTCCAACATCTGCCTGTGTCAGGGCTGGTGCGTCGTTGATTCCATCGCCCACCATGGCTACAACCTTCCCTTCTGACTGCAGCTTGGAAATTACATCCGCCTTCTCGTTCGGTGGCACTCCGGCTATGAACCTATCAATGCCCAACTCTGCGGAAATGGCTTTGGCTACGCGGGAGTTGTCGCCTGTGAGCATGATCACCTCAAGACCATCTGCCTTAAGATCTGATATTACCTCATCAGAGTGGGGTTTGGGGGTATCGGTTATCCCGATCATACCCGCTACTTTCCCTTCATAGGAGACTATGGACGAGGTTTTTCCCTCTGCTTCCATCGCGGCCAGCTTTTGGTCGAAGTCTTCCATCTTTAGGCTGAAACGCTCTAACAGTTTCCTGTTGCCTAAAAACGAATCCTTCCCGTTCACCTTGCCCCTAACCCCTTCACCGGGGTAGGCCTCAAAATCCATGAGTTCGTACAGTGGCTGTCCTGATGCTGCCTCGATTATGGCCCTCGCCAGCGGGTGCTCAGAACCCTTCTCGAGGGATGCTGCGATCTTCAAGACCTCATCCTTTTTTATTATACCTGCACTAACTACCTCAACGACCTTGGGTCTGCCCATAGTAAGGGTGCCTGTTTTATCGAAGACAACCGTGGTAAGCCTCTGAACGTTCTCCAGAACATCCCCTCCCTTGATCAGTATCCCCAGCTCCGCGCCTTTTCCTAGCCCTACCATGATAGCGGCTGGCGTGGCGAGACCAAGAGCGCAGGGGCAAGCTATCACCAGTACTGATACCGCCATGATCATTGCAAATTCGAACCCCATTCCTCGAAATATCCAAGCTGCAAATGTCACGGCGGCAATAATGATGATGGCAGGTACGAAATAGGATGCAACCCTGTCAGCGAATCTCTGAATTGGCGCCTTCTTCGCCTGCGCTTCTTCGACAAACTGTATTATCTGGGAGAGGAATGTGTCCTTCCCGATCTTTGTGGCCTCTATCCTTAGGAGCCCGTTCTGATTCTGGGTGCCACTTATCACATCGTCGTCCTCGGCTCTGTCCACGGGTATGCTCTCGCCAGTGACCATGGACTCGTCCACCGAGCTTTTCCCTTCCAAGATCCTCCCGTCGATTGGTATGATCTCGCCAGGTTTTATCATCAGGACATCGCCAACGGCGATTTCATCAAGTGGGATCTGTGCCTCCTTATCCCCCCTTACCACCGTTGCGGTTTTTGGCTGCAGCTCAATGAGCTTCCTGATAGCCACTGACGCCCTCGACTTAGCCATATCCTCGAGGTACTTCCCAAGCAGCACGAAGGTTATCAGGAGTACTGAAGCCTCGTAGTAGACGTCCCCCGTGGCGAAGAAAGTATTGTAGACGCTATAAAGGTAAGCGGCTGAGGTGCCCAGCGCCACAAGAACATCCATATTTGGGGACCCATGCTTGATGGACTTGTAAGAACCTCTGTAGAAGCTCCTGCCAGCCCAGAACTGGACCGGAGTAGCTAGCGCGAACAGTATGAATTCCCTGTAAGGAATCCCCATTCCAAGCATGCTGATCAATAGTGTTGGGACAGCCAGCACAAGGGCAAACATGAAATTGTGTATCTGCTTTGGTTTCTTCCCCCCGACCTCCTCCCTGAGCCGCGGTGTGTAGCCGAGGTCCTTGATTGCTTTCTCCAACCTCCCCACGCTGGTGATCTGAGGATCGTGCTCCACAACCACAAGCTTGGTTGCGAGGTTGACATTTGCCGATATGACCCCTTCAAGCTTTACGAGTTCCTCCTCTATCGCTTTGACGCAGGAAGCGCACCTTATGTCCTCCACCTCTATGACCGTCTTCTCAGTGACCACCTTGTAGCCTGAATCCGAGACTGTCTTCGCTATGCGTCTGAAATCCACCTTGTGAGGGTCATACTCGACCACAGCGCTGTTGCTTGCAAGGCTAACCTCTGCGTTCTTGATGCCCTCCACGGACTTGAGCGCCTTCTCTATGGTGAGCGAGCAGGTCGCGCAATGCATGCCCTCGATCTTGATGGAGGTCTTGCGCATAAGCTCATCTCTCAATGATGCAGCAATTAAATGTTCTATGAGAATGGGCAAAGGGATAAGACTTGTTTTAATCTATGATAACCTGTTAATGGTGGTCATCTTGGCAAGATCAATGCTAGTCATCAAGCTGATCATGAAAGCATTCCCTGGCCGCTTCCTCATCGCAAAGATGACGCGCCTGCCGCTCATCGGTGGGATGATTGACGGAATGCTCTTCGAGGACGACGACATCATCTACCTACCTCAAGATGGCGTAATAGACGTCAACAAGTCCTTCGGGGAGCTCGTGAACATGGTTATGCCATCCCAGGTCGTCGAGCACTTCATTGACAAAGCAAACTACTACTGGGTCATGAACTGGTGCATATGCCGTAAGTCTTCTAGATGTAAGCATTATCCGCAGGAACTCGGTTGCCTCTTCCTCGGTGAAGCTGCTATGAAGATCGACCCCCGACTCGGTCATCCCGTGACCAAGGATGAAGCCCTCCAGCATATACGTAAATGCCGCGACGCGGGGCTCGTGCAACTCGTAGGTAGGAACAAGCTCGACGCAACTTGGCTGGATGTAAGCCCTGGTAACAAACTCCTAACCATCTGCAATTGCTGCCCGTGCTGCTGCCTCTGGAGGATGCTTCCCGATCTCTCGACCAAGATCAGTTCTAAGGTAACTAAGATGCCCGGCATCGAGGTAAGGGTGAGCCAGAGGTGCCAAGGTTGTGGCACTTGTTCCCAGGGCATCTGTTTTGTAAGGGCAATCCACCTGGAAAATGGGCATAGTGTCATTAGCGAGGATTGCAGAGGATGCGGTCGCTGTGTGACCATATGCCCAAACAATGCCATCGAAATTCTGCTGCATGATGAGCAATATGTGGAGAAGTCAATAAACCGCATAACTCGAGCAGTGGATGTCACATAAAACAAACATTATTTGGCAATTAACACTGGCTCGGTGCTCCTGTGTATCAGATTATCCTTTCAGCACCGAATAATCTTAAATATCGAACTGTCGAAACTTCCAACATTACATGGAGACAATTAGATGATCTCTTCTTGGGTTGCTTCAACTCTCCGCAGTAGGGATCTACCGGTATCTAGGGAGGCCTTGGACAGTTACGTGCTGGACAAGCTTGGAGGTATTGTCTCATACACACGTCAATTCAGCAACTTCTACAAGGAACACTTCAAAGATGTAGCCCCATCAAAGATCGAAAACTTCATGGAATTCAAAGCGCTCCCATTTACGTGCAGTGAGGACATCATCGCTAAGCCCAATTGGTTCCTATGCGTCTCCCAGTCAGAGATCCTCCGATCGTACGTTGTTGAGACCTTGGACGAACGGCTAAAGCAGATCTCCTTCACGCAGGGCGAACTTGAGCACATAATAGACGCAGTCGGCAACTTCTTCCAATCCATCGGTGTATCCCCTAGTACGAAAGTCGCCATCGTCTTTCCCCAGGAGTACCTATGGGGGGTACCTGATCTTTTGAGTAGAGCTGCGAAGCAGTGCGGAGCGGACACCACGCTCGTGGATCAAAACGATCTCGATCAACAGATGTCTGCAATCCTGTCCCTGAAACCTGATGTTATCGTAGGCTCCGCGCAACAGATGTTCTTCCTAAGCGCCCTGCTTGAAGACAATCGCGGTTCGCAAACCCCACCAAAGGCGATAGTTCCATGCCATGGTTGCGTACCTTACTTGTTCACTGAAAAGGCGAGGCGGTTGGTGAGGAAGGCCTGGGGGGCGGATCTATACGAGCACTTCGGCATTACTGAGATGGGTTTCAACGTGGCGGTGGGCTGCGGGAAGGAGGACTGGCTGCACCTTAATGAGGTAGACGTGTACGCGGAGACAATTGACCCTCAAAGCGGTGACCCTCTGAATTTGGGGGAGCGGGGGGAACTCGTGCTGACAAACATTGCCGCCAAGGGTATGCCGATAATAAGGTACAGGACAGGCTACCTAGCTGAAATAATCAAACCAGAGTGCTCATGCGGCGATGTGATAACTAAGCGGCTGAAGATTTTTTCGTCGCTGGAGTCCGATGAAGACCTTCTTAACCGGCCTTTAGTATTTCGTCCATTCTAGAAAGCGTAGCCATGGCTATCTTCTTTGTAGCGAGGTTGCCATAGGCGAGGGCTCTGTCAGTCATCTTCAAAAAGTCTTCTTCCCACCTCACAAGCCCAAGGATCCTCAGGAGCCCAGTAAGGACCCTGATGTTGAAATCCGCACTTTTGAGCTCGTTCAGCTGATGCTTGTCTATCCCGCCATAGTATAATCTTCTTGCCAATCTAGCCGTGGGATAGTCCCTCAGCTCAGAATACGCAAAGACAGGGAGCTTCCCTTCCTTGAGGGTCGCAATATAGTCCTCGGTGGAAGGAGCGTTAAGGGTAAAGTTGTTGTTGATCACTCCCCATGCTCTCGGGCCAAGCCCGATGAAACTGTCGTGCTCGTACGGTCCCTCGTAGGCACCGGGGTTGAGCGAGAAGCTCCAAAGGGTCCTGAACTTGTAGGTCCTCTCGCGAAGGTAATTGACTATGGCGAGGTAGTTCTCCGTCTCCTCTGCTTGGTTCTGATCAGCTAAGGTTGAATTGATCTTTCCTCCCTTGTCAACTCTCTCGCGCGCGCACGTCTTGCTCAGCGCGGTGTAGGGCAGCATCATCAACGGATAAGTGGATATCCCGTTCACCCTGATGTCTGCCGCGGTCTTCAAATCCTCGAGCAGCATCTCCTTGGTCTGCCCAGGCAAAGAGAACATGAGATCAATATTCACATAGTCAAAGCCGTAATCCATAACCCTCTTCAGTGTGCTGACCAGGTTCTCGCGTTTCGCGGGCCTCCCAAGGACCTTTGCTAAAAGGGTCTCATTGAAGCTCTGGACCCCTATGCTAAGCTGGGATATACCGAGGTCCTTCAGCGACGCTAATACTTCATCCTTCAGGTCGGCAGGGGATGCCTCAAGGGCTACCTTCCCTTGGAAGCTGAAGTGCTCGCTGACCTGGTCCTGTATGGTTCCGAACTCCTTGTGCAGGAGTGTCGGTGTGCCTCCGCTTAGGTAAACTCTTTCCACAACGGCTTTGTTCTGGCTTATGAGTGAGGAATATAGCTTCATCTCTTCCTTCAGACCCGTTAGGAAGATCTTCGCATAGCTGTTGCTGTAGAGCTCACCCGGGAAGGCGCAGAATGGGCACCTAGACGCGCAGAACGGGACTCTGATGTTGAGGGCTGTGCGCTTCACTTCCGTTTTAAACATATTCTCCAAGTCTGTAGCCCTCGAAAACGAGACGCTGGACGCTACCTTATCCGCCAACCTATTGACCGCCCACAGCGTTATCCTATCCACCAATGGTGTATCCTCTGCCAAATCCTATGATGACGCGCTTAGTATAATAGAATTGCTTTGCCTTCAACTGAGTAGGTTCAGATACCCAAAGAGTAAAAAACATAAAAAACAATTCAAATGTCGGTAGATGTTATGGGCGTGAGGCTGGGCACTATCAACAATGGAGAACTAGTCTCTCTGCAGAGAAAGGTAGAATCTCTTATCAAACCCAAGGGGCACGCTATCGCTTTCAAGTTCTTCGAGGAAGATACCATCACCGACGAAAAGCTGGAGAAACACTTAGTGAAATCGAGACTTGCCCTCTGCCAGATCATGAAAGGCGTGAATATCTACGGGTCTCCACAATTGGTGCGCAAGCAAAACTACCAGGCCTGCGCAGATGGCGAACATGTGCTAGGGTTCAGGGCGCACCCCATGAGCTTGGTTGAGCAGTGGGAGATGATAATCGGCCAAAGCAAGGAGAGCCATGACAGGCTCGTGAGGGACATAATCCATGTCCCTTTTGGGGCATACAAAGCGGTGCTCTTTGCGGACATGAAGACTTATGATGATTTCAACTTGGTTCCTGATGGCATTATCTTTAATGTTAACGGAATTCAGGCGGAGCTCCTCATCCTGTCTTCCTACCTGGGAAAGCAAGATAAGCCTGTGTGGAGCTATGATGGCTACGCAGCCTGCGAGATTGTGGCCGCACTCAAACTAGGGAAAACGCCCTGGATGGTGATTCCATGCCTCGGGGCAAGGTCTTTCTGCGCAACGCAGGACGACGAGATTTGGTTTGGCATGAGCGTTGAAGATCTGAAGCGAGCGGTAAAAATATTAGAAGAGCACCAGATATCCTATCCTCCTTCGGTGGAGCAGTCTGTCTTGACGCCTCCAATGGGAGATCACCTGATATCGAGGTTGATGTTGAGACCGGACTGAAATGTGGATGTGAAAAAGATGGCAAAAACCAAGGTAATAATGATAGGAGGTCACTTCGCAAGCGGGAAGACGACGCTACTGATGAAAATACTCGGTACACTAACAAAGAGGGGCTACAAGGTCGGTCTCCTCATGAACGATGTTGGTCCAGTCGATTACAAGATGGTAGCTTCGCTCACGAACTGCTCCGTCGAGGAAGTGTCCAGGCACTGCATGTGCATGAAGCCAAAGGACCTTAAGGAAGCACTTAGGAAGCTCTTGACTCCTGACCATAACGTCCTACTAATCGAGGAGATAGGTTTTGGCAACCCCTACAACTGTTGGAATACGCTATCCGAGATACTCCCAGCTATTGATCCTAACACGGAGCTCTCTCCGATTACGGTCATGGTAGATGCTGAGTACATCCTCCGGTCCTACCAAGGGTTCGTCTCTGCGCTGCCGCCGATAATGGAGCAGCAGCTGTCGGAAGCTGACCTCATCGTTGTGAACAAGGTAGACCTCCAGGATCCTGACTCCCTAAACCGGGTCAAGGAGATAATTGTCAAGGTCAATGATAGGGCCAAGATCTTCTTCACATCTGCTCTGACAGGTATTGGGATCGATTCGCTGATCCCTGTGCTAATGGAGTCTAAATGGCAGCGTGGCCATGCAAGGTCATCAGAAGTTGTGCTTCAGCGCCGGACGCAGTACTTCGCAGATATGATATGGGTCGCGTACAGAGCCAACTTCGAGCTAAAGAAAGAAGGAATAATCCAGAACGTTGTTGGGGATCTCTTGATCAAAATGGGTAAGGGCATCATCGCAAGGAAGGGTGAGATTGTGCGCGTCAAGGCATATTCGGACGATTCAGCTGAAAAAACCTACGCATCGTTGACTTCAGATCTTAAGGTGGAGTTCCGACCGAACACTTTCTCGGCATCGAAGATCAAGACCGGAAAGCTCACTATAAGCTGCGTTGTGAAGGGTTTAGAGATCAGCGAAGTCTCAGCAGCGCTTAAAGAAACTCTGGCAGACATGAGTAAGGAATTCTTGGTCTCCAGGGTTTGATTCACGGTCAGTGCTTTTCAAGGCTCTTCCTGAAGGGTGACTGCCCATTTATATCAGTCGCGTTGTAGAGGCAGAATGGGACGAATTTGCCATCAGGCAGCACCTCGTGTATGCAGCACCTCTTAAGCCTGTCATAGTCGATATTCCAGGCGTCTTGGAAGTGCATTGCCGATATTGTAAGCCCGTTCACCGTAAGGTCCTTGACTAGCCCTAGCCAAGTTCCGCACCCGCATTCTTCGTCTGACGCGCCATCGAGTGAAAGCCCAGCTTCCTTGGCCATCTTGCCCCCCCAAGTATCGTTGACTCCCTCTCTGACTGTCTTTGTGATGTCTGCCTCTGGGGTAAACTTACCTCCCATCTTTGTTAACGAGAGGAATTTACCGTCACTCACGAACCCGAAACACTTGGTGTCGCAGTGGCAGTCTGAACAACCGGTAGGGACGAAATCAGCAGGTGATATCTCGCCATTGGTCTGGATCTCAATCTCTTTGAGCAGTTGGGGAATCGTGATGTAATCTTTCGGTGGCAACGATGGTACCCTTCCGAAGTAGCTAAGCGGCTGGAAGTGTATCCCCCTGATAATGCCGACGTTCTTTTTGGCGAACTGGATGATCTTTCCAACTTGGTTGACGTTAACGCCTGGAATTATCTTCGCAACAAGCTCCATTGGCACACCATACTTCTTGCAGTTATCGATTGCTTTGAGCTTTACATCCAAAAGGTCAACCCCGCTTGCCTTGATGAAAATGTCCTTGTCGACGCCGTCGAACGAGAAGTATAGTGAGTCGACTCCTGCTTCCTTCAGCGCCTTCAGGTAGCTCTCGTCTTTACCGATCCTTACACCATTCGTATTTAGCTGGACAAAGTCCACCCCAGCCTCCTTTGCCATAGCAATGATCTTCGGGAGGTCGTCCCTGACCGTGGGCTCGCCGCCGCTGATCTGAACTACCGTTGGTTTCTTAACCTGTGCGGCGACGGAAGCGAACATCCTTCTCAAATTATCATAGCTCTCGTCAACTTGAGCCTTACCGCCCGCACTGGCGAAGCAGTAAGGGCACTTCAGGTTGCAGCCACTGGTGACCTCGACGACAGCAAGGCAGGTGGACTGCTGCTGAAGGCTCGGGTCCCAGATCTTCGGATACTCCTCGTAAGAGGTCTCCTTGATATATGTGGGCTCTACCTTAGGATGGCTGTACCGCTCCACTTCTTTGTAATACTTTGCGTCATGCCAGACGACCACTTTGAAGAGGCCGTGCTCTGGGCATTCCTTGACTAAGTATACGTTGTTGTCCTCCACCGTCCTGTATGCATCGATTACAGAAAGGCAGATAGGGCAGAGGCTCTTTGTCTCGCCGATTACTTCTCCCATCGCAAACTCTCCAGAAACTATAGAAAATGATGACGATTATGATCTTACAGATTACCTTCTTGCGCTTTCTCCGAACTCATTGTAGTACTGGGATAGCACCTTCGAGATGTGCTTGCCCATGTACTTTTGGGCTGCAGCATTTGTCGTTATGTTGGCCTCCTGCAGGCTGAATTCATTATCGCAGCGTGGGCAGCGGACGTTCTCGCAACCGCTCACCGACATTGGACAGCCCTGGCAGGCAATTGCCCGCGCATAAGTCAGGCTAAACTCAAAGTTGCAACTAGGACAGTGAACTTGTTTCTGGCTAGTAAGCGTTGTCTCGTTAACGTGCGTTCTTAAGCAAGACGTTTGGATCACCTTATTCTACCTCAAGCATTACCACAATAGCAATTTAAATGTTTGGGAGAAGCCTTTTTCCGCGCTATTTATTATAACACCATATGGATGGTTTATCCATATAATCATTTGATCTTTATACCTTCATTATATATTGTATCAATGTTTAACAAAAAATCATTAAGATCGTGCTATTGAATATTAAGATCTCTATTTCGAAAAACAATGTTATTTTTTGTAGTTAAGTATTTATAGTCCAAAAACCCCAGTTATGTCTAAGGAAAAAACAAGGGTGAAGACTATTTGACTAGAGAAGAAATTCTAAAAGGATTGGCAGATGCAACTGTTGAAGGCGATTCAGAAAAGACAGCGATGTTTGCGCACAAAGCACTTGACACAGGAATAGATGCATACGACGCCATTATGCAGGGCTGCGCCCAAGGTATGAAGATCGTGAGCGATAAGTATGAATGCGGAGATATGTTCGTTCCCGAGATTCTGCTTTCCGCAGAGGCAATGTATGCCGCAATTGACATCCTTAAACCCCATATCAAGGCAGGAAAGGCCTCAGCCACCGGTACCGTCGTTATTGGAGTCGTTGAAGGCGACATCCACGACATCGGCAAGAACCTAGTAAGGATCATGCTCGATGCAAGCGGCTACCAAATAGTGGACATGGGGCGGGACGTCCCGATTATGGATATGGCAAACAAGGCAAAGGAGATCAAGGCGGATATCGTTGCAATCTCCACACTAATGACAACTACAATGCCAAACATGAAGAAGGTTGTTGATCAACTCGTAGCCCTCGGAATAAAGAGGACGACCAAGGTTCTGATAGGCGGAGCTCCAACAAGCATGGAGTTTGCCAAATCAATCGGAGCCGATTCATGGTGCAAGGACGCAACAGCTGCCATAGGTGAAGCTGGGAAGTTAGTAGTGGAAGCGAGGAGGTAAAAATTATGAGTACTCTACCAGAATTAAGCTTTCCGGCAATAAACGCCGATTGGCATGCGCATGCTACCAAAAGGTTCGCAGGACCATTCGTAGGTGTGAACTTTGACCGAGTTGATGTGGACCCGGTTATACTACCATATGCTGCAATCCAAAGCGGCTTTGGCCTCAAGGAATTCTATCAGAATCCAAGGCTAGGTATGGCGTCCGTTTGCTGGACAAATGAGATGCATGATCTGCTATCAGTGGGGCACTGGTTCTACTCCAACGTATGGATGAGGGAACTGGGGTGCACGCTAAAGTACACGGACACACTGCCTCCAATTGTCGATGGTGCAAGACCCATTCAGAAACCAGAGGATGTGGACAAATTAGTTCCAGTCGATGTTTCCGGAATTGAGAAGGGTCCAACCTTCACGGAACTTACCAGTGGCTATGATTTCATGAAAAATGGTCCATTGGCTGGCTTCTTTGTGCCCATACATTGGGGATTCTGCCCGACCGCCATGTCAGCAGAAATGGTGGGCGTCGACAAGTTCATGCTCTGGACAATAAAGCAGCCCAAGCTGTGCCACAAGATAATGGATACAATTGTTGATACCTCCGCAAATGCCGCCATAGCGATTGCCAAGAGATATGGCTTCGCCATGATGGTGATTGGAGGCGTCCTAGCCAACTCCGATCTATTGTCACCGGCAAAGGTTAAGGAATATGGCGTTGACTACCACATAAAGCTGGTCAAGAAGGCGTTCAAGGGCGGTGCAGGGCCACAACTATGGTACCACCTATGTGGAAACCACTCAAGGGACTTAGCGCTGTGGAAGGACTTGATCATGAGCCCCTTCACGGTGATGCACGTCGGCTACAAGGGCAAGGAATCATACCCAATAAAGGAAATCAAGGAAATGTGGGGCAACAGAGCAACGATCATGAGCAATGTGGACACTAAACTGATGTACCGCGGCCATCCAAAGGAAGTATACGAGGTCTCGAAACAGATGATCCTTGATGGCAAGGACTCGCCAAGAGGCTTTGTACACGGTTGCGCCTGCGAGGTACCAGCATATACTCCATCAGCCAATATCTATGCAATGGTCAAAGCTGCCAGGGAGTGGGGCAAGTACTAGGAGGGACACACATGACAATCAATTTAGTAATTAAACCAGAAGTCGCAGCTGTCCTGAAGGAACGAGGCATAAAAGAGGACGAGGTAAAGACACTCATTGACTGGGCAGAGACAACCAAGGAGAAATTTGTTGACTCTACAAAGAACCTCCACTGGACAACCAAAGCTGTAGGCAATGCCAACCTTAGTGCTGTCTATAAGCCGGCAGGAACTGGCTTTGAGCTGGTAACTGCCTATGGGTTCAAGGTAATGCAAAAGGGCATAACCGACTATATTACAGAGGACACAACCGACTGGGTATACGCCAGGACCAATGAGAAGGTCACAAGAATCACTGCCGATTGGGAATATATCGGCGTGCGGCGGTTAGCCTCAGCCTTGGGTTGTAAGAGTTGCCCAACTGCCTACCTTGAGGAATACATGGCAACCAAGACAATTGCCATCGCACAGATGCTCCTCGAGAAGAAGAAGGGTTCCTAAACACCCTCCTTTTTTATTTTTTCTTTTCTTTTTTTATTTTCAGAAAATCGAAGGCTATTTTTTTCGAATTTTGCTAAAATATATCGGCGTTATGAAAAAATATATAATAGCAGGTCCAGCAACATTGCTTGAGGGATACCTTATGACTCCCAGAGATGAAGTTTTAAGTGCTTTAAGAGGCGAAGCTGTGGGCAAAGTCCCAGCCTCTTCAGTGACACAAGTTGGCATAGTGCAGGCAATGGAACAGATCGGCGCAGTCTGGCCGCAGGCTCACTATGACCCCGAGAAGATGGCAAGGGTCGGAACAGCCCTATACAAGATGGCAGGCCTCAAGACTGCTAGGATACCTTTCTGCCTGACCGTTGAAGCCGAGGCCATGGGTGCTGATATCAATATTGGGACAATAGATAAACAGCCATCGATAGCAAGGCACCCGTTTGCAACGGCTGATGAGGTAGCTATACCTCCAGACTTCCTTTACAGGGGAAGGATTCAAGCGGTTCTAGCCGCAACGAAGCTTCTGAAGCGGAATGTACCAGACCTGCCCGTTATTGTCGGGACAACAGGACCATTCACCCTGGCAGGGCACTTGATAGGGATCGAGAAGTACCTGCTCTGGACGATCAAGCAGAGGGACAGCGTTTTTAAAGTGCTCGATGTGGCCAACAAAGCATGTATCGAATACACGAAGGCAATCCTTGATGCTGGCGCAGACGTAGTTTCCATATCCGACCCGAGCGCCTCGCCAGAGCTTATGAGCCCGAAGGACTTCGCCAGTCTTGTAAAGCCGAAGCTCATTGAGCTGAGCAATACTATATCGACGAGGCATGCGGTAGGCGTACTCCACATCTGCGGAATGGCCCAGAAGATCATAAAAGACATGGCTGCCACGGGCTTCGATGCCCTCAGCATTGAGGAGAAAGTGGACATCGCTGCAGCAAAACAGATGATCGGTTCAAAGCCTACAATGGTCGGCAACGTCTCTGCAGCAAGAACCCTGTTCTCTGGCACCCCAGATGCAGTCAGGGAAGAGGCAAAGAGAGCAATCGCTGCGGGAATAAACGTTGTTGCTCCAGGCTGCGGCATCGCACCACGCACGCCATTGGCCAATGTGCAGGCTTTGGTAAGCGCTGCGCAGTAGCCAACTATCCTTTTTTCTTTTTTTTGTTTGTAGCAAACTTAAACTAAAGCTTAAATTATCTACAACTAAAAAAGAAGATTAGTGATTTGCATGGCAATTGATCCCATATGCAAGATGCAGGTTGATGAGAAGACGGCGAAGTACAAATCAGTTTATCTCGGGAAAACTTACTACTTCTGCGCGCCTGGCTGCAAAAAGGAGTTCGATTCCAACCCAAAGAAGTACTCCCACTGAATGTGTGGGAACAGCATCTGCATCAGCCTATCGTTTCATACATATGCGTTTTTTCAATTTAGTGTTTCTTAACCGTATGTAACAAATCTTATCTATTTAAAAAAATAAAAAAACGCTTGGAAGGCAATTCAATGGACCACAAAAAATTGGTCACTGTTATCAACATCATGATCGTCCTTGCAACGATTCTAGCCGTTGCTGCCATTGTCCTTCCGATCTACACGATACTCCAGGACATGCCTGGATTAAGCTTTGGCGAGCCATCTTACAACTATTCGAGTACAAGCGGTTATTTCACCCTCCCTGTAACGGTATCGAGCAGGGGTCCGTTGCCTCTCTCCGACATTACCCTGCGGGGATACTTGACTTGCGTGAACAACACGCCGTTGCTTGCGACCTCCGTCGGTCCGATGGAAGTCCCTGTCGGATCGACGACGACTGTCAATGTAAACGTCACGTTTGACTTCAGTCACCTCTCAGATGAAATGGTTCAAAACCTGGCTACTGCAAACCAGAACCTGTCGCTGGTCGCAACCTTTAGATTTTCTACTTCACCTCTATCGAGCTACGAACTTGATGCTACAGGTGAGTACAACTGGGGCGCACCAATCAGCAACTTGAGGTTCGGCGACCCAATGATTTCCGATATAGGCCCCCTCGCTTACAATGTGAGCGTACCTATCTACTTCCAGAATAACTCTACTTTCTTCCATGTGCTAGGAACCGCAGACGTCAGGCTCGTTGATCTGAATGGAAGTGTGGTTTCGGAAGGTAATGTCGATGTGGACTGCCCACCTAGCAGCAATTTCCATGGGGACATGATCTTCAGTTTCAATCTGACCCAGGCCCAAGCCAGTTACTATTTCTTCAATGACGCCATCCTCAATTACAGCGCTCTCCTCCAACTTACGACCTTTGGTCTTGGGATCCACAATCTCACAGAGCCAATATCAGTGATGTGGAGTGCACTGGCGAAGGATCTGGCTGTCGACTACCCCTCTGCCCAATACTTCAATACTACCCACTCGCAGGTCTCCATTGGCTTCACCTTCAAAGACAACTCCCCCTACATCAGGCTGGATGGGTATATGAGTGGCTTCCTTCTGGACAGCGGGAGCAATGTTGTAGGGATTCTCCAAAATCAGAACATGACTGTGTATCCAGGCACGACTTACCAAGGCACCATGATGGGTTACATAAGGAATGATGCGCTGGGGCAGCCATCATACACGGTCAAGCTGCTCTTCCACACAGATCTTGGCGAATTTGAGGAAGAGGTGAACGCAAGTGCCTAAATTGCTCGACCTTGAGATAAGTACCGCCTCACTTGCTATCAGGGTAATCCTAGGCTTGATCTGCGCAGGCATAATTTTCTTCATATTCTATTATCTTCCCGTGAACCTCAAGGCGATACTAGACTTCGTCTTGTCCACGGTAGTGCCAGGATCCAGCAGCATCCCCCCTGGCGTCACGTCGGATGTGCTGGGGGTTGTGGTCTCGCCGATACTACCCTTTTCGGGGTTGGTGCTGACCGTTGTGACCTTCTTGGAAATCGTCATGAGGGGTACAAGAATTTATGGACCTATCCTGATTGTGTCGGGCTCTTTCTGGCTTGTGGTCCTTTACATTGTATTCGAAGGCGGGAATATCGTATTCGCGCTAGATCAGAGTCTCTTTTCGGGTCTTTCGGAAATACTCCCCAGTTTCGCTTTGAGGATAAGCATTGGTCTGATACCGATAATGCTCATCTTCATGCTCCCGTCAATGCTCACGGTAACGAAGGGCGTGGTGCTGGTGCTGGGCAGAAGGGGTCAGAAGTAATTTCCTTTTTTTTGCTTCTCCCGCTCATAGATCCTTCTTGTGAGCATTCCAGCAGGCTCTTCTCATGTCTATGCGTTTGGCTGCGGTCCCTATCAAGAAATCAGGGAGATCCATTCTTAGTACCTTCAGCTTTCAACGCATCCGCCCATTGCACTATTTTGATATGTATGCCAGTCCGTCGGCTACAGCAATTAGCTTCCTATCTTGGTTAGTAACCTTCATCCTGTAGACAGCGGTCGTCTTCCCCCGGCTCTCCTCGAAAGCCTCAGCTTTCAATGACTCGCCATTCTCTACGGGTCTCCTGTAGTTGATGGTCACCGACAGGCCGACCGCCTTCTCTCCGCGTGAGTTACCTGCTATGGCAAATGCGCAATCCACCAGAGCATATATTACCGCACCGTGGACCGCACCGTATGCGTTGCGCATCCCCTTCTTAATCTTCATTGTAAGAGTGCACCGCCCGTCCCCACATGTTTCCAGCACGATCCCAAAGGCGGAAGCTATCTCGTCATTCACCAGCATCTCTTTCATATTGGTGTATGGTCGCTCTCTGTACAAATCGGTCAACTCCGTGGATGTATTTAATGACTAGATGTGCCATTTTCGATATATGTTTTATCGCGGATACACGTCAGAAAGGGTTATCTGCTTCGCAATGGAGAAGGTTTTTGAGCCTCCGTTACTGCTTGCACCGGTTTAACCCAAAGGATCAGTGTTTTGGAGATGGATCGCTGGTATAGCTCGTTCCTGCCTAAAGAATTGCTCATGGATTCTAACGTCAGAGTTAGCACCAAGCACATCCCAATGTGCATAATGTGCAGGGGAGGCAGGAAGCTTTGCGGCAAGGCAGTCTGCCCTGTAGAGCTGAAAGCCAAGGCTTATGTGAGAAACGCCAATGCCATAAATACAAAGGAGTTCGTTGGCTCTTCTCCGCCCTCGGTCTTCGTGGGAAAGTATGGTTATCCATATGTCTACGTGGGTCCAATGGTCCCGCCGGTGCTGGGAGATACGACGGTAATGGACGTTCCGGAACAGTGGTTCGGGAAATCCATAGAAAACATAGTCAACTACAGGTACTCCCTGGTAAGGGGGAGCACTAGAATGCCGATCGACTCGGTGCGGAAGGGAGGTCGCCTCGTGGAGGCGCTACAGGAGCTTTCCATGGGGACATCCCCGGCGGACACCCAGATAGCATTCCTCAAACTACCCACCAACAGGATCACGTTCGACGACAATTCCCAGCCATTTGGGCCCTCCGCCCCCTTGCGGGACTTCGATGTTGCATCCATCAAGGTCGACGATCGGATAGAGAAGGCCTTCTACGATGGCGATCTGAAGGCTGGAGCTGCCGTGTCTGATCTCTATGAATCCGGGCTGGAAGTATCGCGGATACAGCGGGCATTCAGCATGGGCATATTCGGACTCAAAAAGAACCGAAGGATTGTTCCTACAAGGTGGAGCATAACCGCTGTGGATAGCTCCCTCTCCAAGGGGCTGATAGAGGAGGTAAAGGAATTCCCGACGATAGACAAGTACTGGGTGTACACGCATTCATACCAGCACAACACCTTCGCTGCTATCTTTATGCCCCGGAAGTGGGCCTTTGAGTGGATGGAAGCGTGGTTCCCTGGCTCGTTCTGGAACGCTGGAGGATCAACCCCTGCGATCATAGGTGACGATGAAGGATACTCCGGCAGGAAGACCTACCCTGGGATTGGGGGCTGTTACTTCTCCACAAGGCTTGGGGTTGCTGAGCACCTTAAGAACAAGAGGAGGCAGGCTGCTGCTCTTGTTGTAAGGGAGATCATGCCCGAATTTCCATTACCCCTCGGAGTATGGTTCGTCAGGGAGAACGTGCGGTCCATGCTGAAAGACCCCCCCAAAGTCTTTGATGATATGAAGTCCTGCCTAGTGTATTTGAAGAGCTTCCTGACCGTCCCATTACGGAGATGGATGGAAGAGAGCGCAATACTGAGGGACGCAGTCCTCCAGAGAAGGATGGACGATTACGCAAGGAGGAGCGAGCTTTGATGGAGCTGAGGTCGGTTCCGTGCAAATCCGCAATATCGAAGAGCTCCCTTCCGGGCCTAAGCTATACCTTTAATCCATATGTTGGTTGCCAGCATGGCTGTCTCTACTGCTACGTGCCAGACGTTCTAAAGCGTCGTGTCTCACCATCTGAGTGGGGACGGGACGTGCTGGTTAAGAAGGATGTGCTCCACCTTTTGGCATCCGATCTCCGCCGTCTAAAACCTGGTACTGTGGGCGTAAGCACTGTCACTGATCCGTACCAACCTGTGGAGCGAGTGTGCTGCCTGATGCGCCAGGCTCTTGCAATGTTGCGTGACTCTGGTTTCCAAGTCTCAGTGCAGACCAAGTCTGCCCTAGTTGCTAGGGACTTTGATCTCATAAAGGGAAAGTTTGAGCTCGGTATGACTATAACCTCTATGGACGACGCCTTCAGGAGGCTCTTCGAGCCCGGCGCATCGCCGCCTGAGGAGAGGGCGAATGCACTGGAGGAAGCAAGCTCAAGAGGAATAAAAACCTGGATATTCTACGGACCGATAATCCCCTTATACAACGACTCTATGCAGGATGCGGAGAAAATAATACGGTTGGCGGAGAAGACGAAGAGCCATATTATCTATGACCGACTGAATATCAAACCGCTAATGCTGCTGAGGATGAAGCACTCAATTCCAGAGGACGTGATCAATTCTATAAAAAATACCGACCTGAAAAAAACATTTAGTTATCTGGAGGCTGAATGCCGGAGCCGCGGGGTCCCTTGTAAGTTCGCATTCTGATGCTCTCTCGGCGACAGAGGGTCGCCACTAAAAATATTCGTTATTTAGTATAACAAATGTTTGAAAAGTATTTTGACAACTTATATATACGGTTTCCAGCACTAACTATTGCCGAAGCTAATGACAACTGCATCACAAGTAGCGCTCGGAATGCGAAGCATCCACAATTCGTCTGAAGCTCGTAGTAACAGAAAGAGGTTTTGAGGTACTGAACATGCTCTCTCCCTCTGTTCCCCTCGAAATTTCAACCGTGGAACAGTTGAAGAGAAACACATGTAAACACTTGCATTGGGCTTTGGAATGGGGATGTATCAGGAAAGTTCCGTATCAATTTGGGGATTGAATCTGGGGATATAAAATGGAAAACGCACATGCAAGAAAATGGCCGATGTATCTAGGAATAGGAGCCGGCTCCGTTACAGTGGCCGGATTCGCGTTAGCAGCTATGACTGAGAATGTATCATGGGTGCTAGTCCTGCTGATCACATGTATCGCTGGTATCGAGATGGCCGTGACCTCAGTCTTTACATTAAAGGGCAGGCCGAAGAATCCTGTAGAAGTTGCCGAGCCTCTTCCAGTGCAGGCTGCGGAGATCGAGCAGATCGCAGCAACAATTAAGAAGCCCGCCTTGACCGCTAAAGAAATTGAGAACCTCCCTCATATTGTGGTAAAGACTGAAAACTCTGTGCCCAAGATCGACTCAATGAAACCTGCGCCCTCGATGGCTAATAGTACTGGTGGCATATACATCGACTCAATCGACCTTGTAAGGCAGCAGCTCTCACAAATAAAAGTACCCAAGGAGACGAAAAGGCAGCAGCTCTCACAAATAAAAGTACCCAAGGAGACGAAAAAAGTCAGTAAAAATGAGAAGGATAGGACGAAGGCAACGAAGAAGAAGGATCATGAGGGCACTAAGAAAGAGAAAGTAAAACCAACCATCAAGAACGCAAGACATAAAATAGCCCGCTTGGTCAAGCCTACAGCTCGAGCTTAACCCTCCCTAAGCAACCTTTGGGCCTGCGCTTTCATAGTAGGCCCAAAAAACTTCTATAATGTTTCTCAAGCCTATTTGAGCATATTTTTCGTATTTTCTATTGTTACTCCACCGCGTGGTCTAGAATTCAGCGCGATAATCACTCCTTGGAAGCGACAGAAGCCTTTTTATCTCTTTTCTGGTTCCCTTCATGGAAGGGATACTGGTCAGGAGGAGAAGATGGCATGCCGGGGAAGAAACTCTACCTATTCTTCTTGTCGATCTTCCTCCTATCGACGGGCTTCGGCATAATGACGCCAGCTGTGCCCATCTACGCAGCTATGGTCTTTCACGCCAACCAGTGGGAGCTTGGGCTACTCGGTGCACTTGCTGCACTTCCATATATATTTGCGCCCACAATCTTTGGCAAATTTTCCGATAGTTTGGGGAGGAGACCCCTGATCTTTGTCGGTCTTTCTCTATACTTTGGGACGTCTCTCTTGTACATGATGGCATCCAGCGTGCTAAGCCTTGCAGCCTTGAGGCTGCTTGAGGGTTTGTCCTTCTCGCTGATATGGCCAGCTGCAGAAGCCTATGTCGGGGACAACTCCTCTGGCAGATCAAGGGCAGGAGTCGTGGGCACGTACTGCGTCGCTTGGAGCGCAGGCTATATGGTAGGTCCTTTCATCTACGGAGGGCTGGTTTCCATTATTGGCCTAAGAAACTCGTTCATCATGCCTGCCATGTTCATGGCTGCCAGTCTGGCACTGATGGTTTTCGCCAGGGGAGATGGCACAAGCAGGGAGGAGCGGCAAGAGACTTTGGCACCTTCCAAGATGGCCTTTCCAGTCATACTATACACAATGATCATTTGGGGGTTCGCCTCACTTTCTTTCTTCTTCTTATTTCCTGGATACTCCAGCGGGTACGGGATCTCCACACCCGTCATTGCTTACCTGGTCGGGATGGCTTGCATGGCAAGGACCATCGTTTTTCTTTTCTACAACCAGTTGACCAAGATTCTAACAGAGAAAATAGTACCTTTTGGAATGCTTCTGCTCTCCTTTGCTATGATCGTCTCGTGGGGTCTTCCGAACATATATGGCTTCATGATATCGGTGACGCTGCTCGGTCTATCCTTGGGGCTAATATATGCGTACTCCCTTGTCTATGCCCTTAACAGGCCCGCGAAAGGGCTCAACGCTGGCCTCTTCGAGTCATCAATTGGAATTGGACAATTCATTGGGCCCATTTCCATGGGTTTCTTGGGCTTCAGCATCTCACCGGGCTTCCCGTATCTCTTCCTCGGCATTATGGCAGCAGCCTCAATCCTATTGACCTTTGCGGCGATCAGGCGCGCCTAGCTGCCAGTGCTTGGAGATCTTTCACCCTCATCCCTTCGAAGGAACAGGCTCTCCTCGCTACCTCTTTTCCAGCCCTGAATAGAAGCGCTGTTGGTACGACATCTATGTTGTAATCTTCCCATGCCTTATCCTCGGTCTCCGAGATGTCTACCTCACAGAGCTTGAAACCCACAGTTGTTCCTTCCAGCTCCCTCATTAGACCCTTGCTGTAGCCGCACCAGTTTGCTATGAAGACTGCAACCAGCTCTCCACTATCATTTGCCAGCATACTCTTGAGTTCCTTGGCATTGATTTTCTTAACCTGCATTATTCTCACCCCTTCTCAATCGAATGCGTCCAGACTTACAGCGCATGAGAGGCAGGGATCGTAACTCCTCACGAGATCCTCGAGTACGAACTTCAGCTTCTCCATGCCTATCGGTCTGAACCTCTTTACCATCTCCACTGCATCTGCCTCTATACTCTTGGAATTGACAGCGGTCGGCGTATACACCTTGTAATCCTTTATCAGCCCGTCCTCGACTTCGCAGGAGTGGCAGAGCGTCCCCCTTGGCGCCTCGGCTATGGAGATCCCTTTTCCTTTGCTGCCTCTGAAGGAGCAGGCCATGCCCGCATCGGCATCCATCGTGCTGCAGACGCCAGGGTTATGTGCCTCCATCATTACGTCCGAGAGCTCCTGGCTCTGTTTTACCAGCTCCTCGATATAATGGACGACCTCTACAGCCTGCGCCTTTACAATTAGGAAGGGGTTCATGCTCCATTCTACCTCTTCTGCAAGCTTCCTAGCGCCAGCGCTGAGATAATTCCGATTCAGCATTATCCTGGAAAGGGCTCCAACGGTGATCTCCGACTTTCTGTAGTAGACATGCTTTGAGGTGGAGTACTCCTTCGTGACTTCTTCGAGCCCGTCAAAGTAGCTCTGGTTGTTGAGGACTGATCCGTCCGTGAGGGCCATGTTGGCGTCTTCTGAGTGAACGGGGTAGAAACCTGGCTTCTTCAAGCCAGCCAGCAGCCTGTATCGCTCCAGCTCCGGAAGTTCCAGGTCAAGTGCATACTCGACGAACTTCTTGGCGTCAGGCAGAAGCCCTTCGAGCTCGTTCACAGAATTAAGGAGTTCCTTCCCCTTCATTGGCGCTCCAAATCCGCCTACGACCACGTTTGGCACATGGACCGACCTCCCGCCCCAGATCTCGATCAGCTCCGTGGATTTCGCTAGGAGCCTCGCCCCCGCCTTGAAGACATCCTTGTCACTGAGCCTTAGGACGCTGATGAGCCCCTTAATGGGGGGTATTGAAAGGTAAAGCAGGTGCATCATGTGGCTCCTTAGATTGTTGGCGAGGTACAGGACATTCCGAAGATCGCGCACCTCCCTGCTTACTTTGATCCCCAGCGCTTTCTCGATGGCCTCAGCAGAATTTATCGAATGTGCGGTGAAGCAGAGTCCGCATATCCTCGATGCTACCAGGGGCGCCATCTCGGCAGGTTTGCCCTGCAGGTACTTCGTGAGGAAGCGCGGGCCCTCAAGATTATGGAACTCCGCAACAATGTCTTTACCAGATGCTTTCACCAGGAGTTTCCCGTGGCCCTCTATGAATCTCAGCTCGCTTGAATCCAGAATTACCTCTTCCTTGCTATTCGCCATTCTTCAGCAACTCCTTTGCCTTCTTGCCTGTAAACATGTGAAGCATCAGCACAGCCCTTTTCTTGTCCAATCCCTTCTTCTCCAGAGTCTTCAAGTACGCCTCCAGATCCGCCTCCGTGGCAGGCCCCCTGCAGCTGTAGCACGGCGATCCCACAGAGGGGCAGGCAGCACCGCATCCCCCCATGGCGAGCGGCCCTAGGCAGACCCTTCCCTTCTCTAGAAGGCAGTCGTTTCCCTTTGTCCTGCACTCGTAGCAGACGCTATAGTCTGGCTGGATGGGCTCGATATTATTGATAAGCCTCAGAAGGGCGTCAGTAAACTCCTCAGCGCTGACAGGGCACCCGCTGAGCTCGAAGTCGACAGTAACGACCGAGGATATGGGCTCGGCCTCGAAGATCTCCACATCTCTCAATTTCTTGTTCTTGAGCTTGACCCCCCTTGAGGCGGTGAATGCTATGTTGCCGCTCGAGGCGCAGGTCCCGAGCGCCACGACGAAGCTGGAGTTCTCCCTTATCTCAAGCAGTTTCTTCCTGTCGAGGTTCGTCACCACTGCACCCTCAACGAAGGCTATATCAGCCTTCGGCACCTTGCTTCCCCCTACCGGCTCCCTTACAAGCTTGAAGTAATCAATGTCGAAGATGTTCCAAAGGCTCTCAAGGTTGGGTCCTAGGTTGGTGATGAGGGTGGTCAGGCAGCCTTCGCAAGAAGTGAGTGAATAGAACGCGAGCCTCATGTCACTCACCTATCGCCCTTATGTCGATCTCACTGGCCCTGAAGACAGGGCCGTCCTTGCATACGAGCAGGCCGCCCATGATAAGGCACCTAGCGCACTTACCTATCCCGCACTTCATGTGCCTTTCCAGGGAGACATAGATGTTCTCCTTCTTCAGCCCCTTGTTAACTAGCTCGTCTGCAATACTAGTCATTACGGCAGGTGATCCGCAGACAGCAGCTACAGTGCTGGGGTTGAGCTCTACCTCATTGAGGTGGTCCGTTACCCTTCCCCTCAGGCCTGCCCAATCGGGGGTAGCCTTGCTGAGCGTGATTATGACCTTGATCTTCTCCGACCATCTCCTGATCTCATCCCTGTACACTAGGTCTTCTGGGAATCTGGCGCCATAGAGGAGAGTGACATCCTTGAACTTGCCGCGGTTCTCTACGAGGTACAGGATCAGAGATTTCAGAGCCGCTATCCCTATCCCGGTGGCGACCACAAGGACATCCTTCCCCTCGAAGGCACTGACTGGGAAAGGCTTACCTAGGGGACCTCTGATTCCGACAGCATCCCCGGGCCTCAGGTATTGAGAGGCAGTTGTGACTATCCCGCGCCTCATTATTGTGAGCTCGAGGTGCTTCGGATCGCTTTGCGAGGAGGCTATGCAGAAAGGAGCCTCTCCAACTCCGGGCAGAAGCAGCTGGACAAATTGTCCGGCCTGAAATGGTGCTGTCCAGTTGATGAGCCTGAACCTCAAGGTTTTTGTGTCTAGGCTCTCGTTCTTGACCGATGTTACGTTGGCAGGCCTTGGCAGATACGGGTTCAGTTCATTGGACATCAGGCTTCCCTCCTGCCCAAAAACTTACGGAAATCAATCCTTGCAGGGCACATTGCTATGCAGTTGCCGCACCCGATGCAGCCTTTCAGCTGGTACGCGCGCTCCGAGAACGGGAACTTGTGCTTGAGCCGCCACTTGAACCGGGCATCCTTGGTCTTGAGGAATGTCGTTCCGCCAGCTATCATGCTGTAACATTTCCTCTGGCAGGACATCCTCAGCCTCGTCCTTTCGACGTTGGCGGGATCCATGAGGCTAAACTCATCCTCGATGTCTCCGCAGTAACATGTAGGGCACGTCACCGTGCAGGCCGCGCAGAGTGTACATAACTCGACGTACTCTTTGGCATCCCTCCTGTCTATCTCTGCCTCGTCAGTGCTGTCGAAGGTATACTTCTCCTTCATCTTGGGGACGAGTTCTGGCACTCCGTCCTTCTCCTGGGTTTTGTTGATTAATGCCAAAACCCCCTTCCCTCCTTCCGACGCAGCTCTGACCAGGAATCCCCCGTCCCTCTTCCTCATCATCAGATCGGCGTACCCGGCAGGCACCTTGTAACTATCCAGCATGCCACAGAGGCAGTAATCGTCACCTTCTTCGCATTCCATGACTGCGATGAACATTCCATCTCTACGACCCTTGTAGTAGGGGTCGGCAGGGTCGCTAAGCATGACCTTGTCAAGATACCTGATTGAATTGACCATGCATGGGTGTATCCCGAAAAACGCGATCTTCGACTTGGGCAGCGTACACTCTGGCATTATTGTCACGGGGCAGGGGCCCTCGGCTGTGGGGAACCTGATCTTTAGACCGTAAGAGGTTAACGTGGCCGTGCTCCTATACTTGTAAAGCGACTCTCTGCAGGGGAGAAGGAAATCTTTCGGTGAATTGTTTATCCTAATGTAGTCCAGCAGAGGCGCTTCACCAGGTGGGAGCTTGGCAAGCTTCACGACGCCATTGATGCGGAGGGGAGATATGACCTCGAACCCCTCAGCTCTGAGCCCGTCAATCAGCTTCAGGATATCCTGCGTGGTCAGCTTAGGCATGATATAAACGCCTTATTTATCACGTTATATCCATCAAATACTTCTAACCTTCATTGCCAATATATAGTTTTTGGGTTCTGCCAACTTCATTGATTTGCGTAGCAGAAAAAGGGGGAATAAACTGGTTGTTCTATGTCATAGCAAGAATAAAAAAAGGGGGAGTTGGCTTAACTCTTCTTAAAGAGCTTTGCCAGCTTCTCTTCAGGGAGGGGCTTTGTTACCAGGCTCACTCCGACGTAGACCGCTGCACACCCGAACATCAAAACCATTGCCCAGATTCCCCAGTTGTTGAATGGGGGAAGGTAGCTGCCGTAAACAGAGGGATGCAGCAAAGCTATGACCATCCCGAATATTATCGTGGCCACAGCACCCCACTTGGTCGCCCTCTTCCAGTACATCGAGACAGCGATGACAAAGAAGAATATCCCCGCTTGAGCCACTGCAGAACCTGACATGAACTCTGAAAGCACTGGAGGCGGGGAGGTGTAAGTCCACCACAGAGGAATTAGTACGAATGGGATGACCAGCAGTCTAGAAAGCTGTAGCAATCTCTTGGGCGATGTCTTCGGCCTTGCATTGGCAATAAGATCCCTGCTGATGTTTGTTGCCATTATCATCACCATGCCAGCGAGTGTCGAAATTGCTGCTGCGAATACTGCCACTGCAAATACTGCCCCACCAACTGCACCTCCAACAGACATGCTGACGAGTGCAGCTGCAGCGTCTCCGTAGATTGGACCCTTCGACATCAGCTGGGAGCCCCATACGCTCAGTCCAGCGTAGCCCATGGCGCCTATCATCAATGGTGTCACACAGCCGACCACGACGATCAGCATCAAAATGCCGTATTCCTTCTTGGTGGTCTTCCTTGCGCCGATGAATCTCGCTATGTTGTGGGGGAAGCCTGTAGCCATGAAGAGGAACATGAACATCACGGCCACGACTCCTAACCAATCGAAAGCCGGGTAGCTTGGGCCCAGAGATGCCGTGTATCCGCCTATTGACACTGGAGTTACCGCACCACCCGGTTTCACGAATGTTGAATTGGCAATAGCGGCTGCTATTTTAGCTGGTCCGCCAGCCCAGAATATCGAAGCTATTCCGAAGGCGATCCCTACCACGATCAATATAGCGCCCTGGAGAGCAACTGAGACATTCGTGCCAGCATAGCCTCCTATCGCTATGTAAACAGCGCAAAGAACAGCCGTTAGAACAAGGCTCAGGAGCCAGTCTGTTCCGGTCGTCAGATTCCAGACTGATGCCATTGCCTTGAACTGGCCGATGCTGTACACTAGGAGAAGAATCGCCATCGCGAAGCCAGCTAGACCCTGGACAAGCCTGCTATCGAACCTTATCCTCGCAGCCTCAGGAACGGTCTTTGCGCCCAAGGCAGCATAACGCCTCATTCGGTAGCCAAGCACAACACAGAGCGAGAGGCCCATAAGGTTCATTATGCCGATAAGCCATGCGCCCGACCAGCCGTATGCATAGCTGAGCCCGGCGTTGCCGAAAATGGCCCAGCCACTGAGCCAGGTTGCAACCAGGGCCAACCCGGTTACAACGGGACCCATGTCGCGATGCCCTACCATCCACTCGTCGAAGCTCTTTACCTTTCTGAAATAGTACACTCCTATGCCCGTGCTTACGATGAGCAGCGCGGCGATTGCAATGATTACCGCTATGGACGACTCCGGAGTTGGGGTCGGAATAGGAATTTCTCCAGCCATCAATCATCACCCTCCCAGTATTTCGTGAGTTTGAGCCACAACAGGATTGCTGCCCAAACAGCACTGATCAATAAGGCACCCCAGTACGCGTACCAACCTCCTACTGTGGCGGCGAGATAGGGCACCAAAATGAAGCATATAGCTAGCGCTACGACGCTGATTGCTACAACAGGTGTTATTCTCATTCAACAATTACCTCCTTCTGCATTCCAACGTTGATTTTGGACAGCATCTCCGCAACAACCAAGCCTGGGTAGGTAAGCTTAAGCGGCAGGCCTCTCTCCGAGGCAGTTCCCGCCTCTATCAGCAGCATCTCCCTGAGGATATTGAGGCACCACTTGACCGTGGACTCAGGTATGCCAAGCTCTCTTGAGATAGCCCTGACGTACCATGAATATGTGCACGAAGAGGTCGCCTCCCGCGCGTATATGTATTTGACGACTCTAGTCTGGACAGGTGTCATGTTCCTGCTGGCGAGCCTTACCAAGGACTCTTCAAGGGTTGCGGAGGGTCTGATACTCAAAAGACTCTGGGTCTTAACTGAAAAGGCCTACACCTTTGCTCAATTATTGCCCTCCGAATTGAAGTGAATTGCTTCCTTACCGTATTTAAGACTATTGGGCAAGAACCTTTGACCAGCTGCCAACTCAATGATTACTTTGAATCGATGCCAAGGTTTGTCAACAGCATTGGATACCTAAGCAGGTAGGTCGCAAAGGTCTAGCGATTGAGCAATAGTACTCGTTCTAATATAGATAGAAGGCTGTTCATCTCCTTTTTTCTGCTTTGCTGCTTCCCAGTAGGCACGGCTTGGCATTAATGCCTTACAGCTAGCAGTATGAGGCTCTCAATAACTATGCAGACACCTCCTACCGCGACTATATAGCCCACGAATGCGGGCCACGCAATGCTCAATGCGATGAGCATGCTTGTGCTATATGCCGATCCCAGCCAGAAGACCATTGATGCCAGGGTGCTCGTCTTCCTCCTTAAACTGTCCTTAAAGGCAAACCTCCCTGCAAGGGTAACTATGTGGAGCCCTCCAAACAGTAGACAGAAAGTGTAGAAAGCCCCATAGACCACCGTATGGTTACGGATAGGCTCAGGGAAGAATATCCCTGGAGATATCTCAGCAATCCTAAAGTCCCTGACGAACCGGACGATAGCGTCATAGAGGCCAGGGGTAATGGCAAACACTATCCCCACTGTGACAAGGAATAACCCAAAATTCACAAGACCCATTAGGTTGCGCCTTTCATCATGCTCCCACTCATCTGGCAACTTTCATACCCCTCCCAGAATTAATGCAAATCATAACCCGGGCGTCTTCTCATCATGACACTTGTGATTATTATTACTCCGACCAATATCAGAAAAACAGGCCATATCCAGTTCCAGAAGCTGAGATTATAGGCAATGCTGAGCCCGATAGCTACAACTAAGATGCCTACTGCCACCCCCCACAGGGCGCCAACGCGCAACCTCCAGTACATACGGGCTTCGTGCCTGCTTTCCCTGCTGTCGACAGGGCTTATTCTCGCGCCACAATTCTTGCAAAATGCCGCGCCATCCTCATTCTGGCTACCGCAATTGCGACAGAAGACCATGTCAACTTTCCCCACTATTCTCTAGAGCATATTCTTCTTAAGCATTTACTCAAGCTGCCTCGTTCGTGAATGCCCCCTAGTGAATGAGAAAAAAGGACAATCACGTTGTCAGACTCTTTCACATATGTCGTGAGGCTTGCCCTCCCCACCCCTGAGGAGAGTCTTTTCTTAGAACTTGTGTTAATAAGCAGAGCCTAACTCCTAGCCACCTTCACCATTAACATGTAGATTGCAGCTGTCAGGAGGAACGATGGCAGCGTTGCTCCTATTTGCGGGGCAATCTGCTGAAATACGAAGTAAAGGGTGACCCCTGCGATCCATGAGAGTATTGAAGCAAACTTGAAGCCGCTACTGTACCAGTAGAGCGATCTAGCATACAGCCCGCCAATGTCGTACCGTCTCTTTCTTATCAGGAAATAGTCCACCAGAACCACAGCAAAGAGGGGAACAAACACTGCACCGATCAAGTTGAGGAACTGGACGAAGGAGTTCAGCCACGGAAGGAAGGCTATGACAATGGCGATCGCGCCGGTCAGTATGCTTCCCTGCCACTCCTTAACATTGGGGAATACGTTGATTACAGACATGTTTGCTGAGTAGATGTCCAGGAATGTCGTTGTGATCGTGCCGAACCAGATGACGAATAGCGCGACCAGCCCGAAGACAAGGCCACCCACTTGTGTCACATAGACTGTTGGATCGTACAAGCCAAAGGCCAGTGCGCATGCCAGACCAGTAATATAGAACCACGCGTTTGCGAAACCTTGGCCAAATAGTGACCCAAAAAAACCTCCCTTGGAGGACCTAGCAAACCGCATATAATCCGCAGCCAGTGGCGCCCAAGATAGAGGTATTATCAGCGCAAGATCGAAGACGGTCCCAGCGGGCGTCCCCCAAGTAGGTTTGGAAGCAAGGTAACCCCAGCCGTAATTGTAGAAGACCACTGCATTGATGGCAATGGCGGTGATAATCAGCGCCATTACTGAGATCCTGGTAAAGCGTCTCCAGCTCTCAGCCTTGAGTATGGCCAAGGTTGTGCAGATGATGCCGCAGACGACGACCCAGAGAGGGAAGCCATTGAAGCCGAAAATGAGAGAATTGATCTTGTCAGCTGCGGATGCGTTTATGTTTATCATCCAAGCTGTCCATCCGATTAGCGCAACATAGTTCAGAGCGCTCATGACGTAAGATCCTCTTATCCCGAAACTTGGTCTCACCGTCACCATCGAGGGAATGCCCAAGTCAGTGCCGATAGCGCCTGCTGCAGCGAAGATTAAGCTCCCTACAAACGAGCCGAGGAGTATCAAAACTATCCCCGGGACCCATCCAATGGACGAAAGGTATCCACCGCTGTACCACACGTTGACAGCAATGGCGGAACCAGCCCAGAGCAGCGAAGCGTCTAAGCCAGAAAGCACCCTGTCCTTCTTCTCAACCGGGTAGATGGCTGACTGGGAATATGTCTTCAGAAAAGGCACCGGCTGAGAGAATGGTCCTTGTGAGTATATAAAAATGCACATTAGCCGGTTATAATCGCGCCTTAGGCGTCTAGGATGTCACGTTTTTCCCATAAGAAGTTCTATGGCTTATGCTTATTAATCGTCCTGATAGAAATATCTGCGGTGAAATTCGTTGCCGAAGGTTAACACAAAAAAGGTTACTTGGGATGAAGTCGATGAATGGTGCAAGTCAGTGAGCGACAAGATCTATGGATCGGGATGGCGCCCTGAGGTCATCATAGCAATATCGCGGGGCGGCTATGTCCCTGGAAGGCTTGTCTGCGACCGGCTGGTCGTTGGCGACCTAGTCTCCCTCCAGATCTCCCACTGGCCTTCAGCAGCCCAGATAGCTAAGGAGGCGACTGTCAAGTACCCGCTGGACTACGATCTCAACCACAAGCGCGTTCTCATCATGGATGACATAGCCGATACGGGGGACTCGATCATCGTTGCAAAGGATTACATATGGACGAACTGTAGGCCGGACGAGATCAAGGTGGCGACGCTCCAATGGATCTCATCCAGCAGCAAGATCAAGCCGGACTTCTTCGCTGAAGAGGTCAAAGGCTGGATCTGGTACCAATACCCGTGGACAAGACTGGAGGACATAATCGGCTTCATCAAGCGGATAGTTATCGAAGAAAAGGGGAGAGCGGAGTGGACCATGGGAGACCTCAAGAAAAAGTTCGAAGAATGGTATGGTGTTACCTTCGATGAATGGTTCTACGCGCGATCCTTGGACTACCTCGTGTCCAAAGGCACTCTTGCGAAAGGGAAAAAGGGCTACCATTTGGCGTCCAGATAAGTTTTATAACAAATGGGCAACAGACCAGAAGTGGTGTCCTTATGGCTTCATGCACCGCTGAGATTGGGATCCTGGGCGGAAGCGGCTTCTATGACCCTTCGCTCTTCAGCTCCGTATCCGAAGTCAAAATGTACACGCCCTTCGGCTCACCATCGGACCTAATCTCTGTTGGTGAGTTCAAGGGTGTGAAGGTGGCATTTCTGCCAAGGCACGGCAAGAGGCACACCATTCCCCCTCATCTCATAAACTATCGCGCCAACGTGCTAGCTATGAGGGACCTTGGTGTCAAGAGGATCCTTGCCCCTTCAGCTGTCGGCAGCTTGAAGGAAGAAATGAAACCGGGTGATCTCGTCATACCCGACCAGTTCATTGACTTCACAAAGGGGAGGAACTACACATTCTACGACGGAGCAGTTGTGGGGCACTTCTCGCTGGCGGACCCGTTCTGCCCCGAGCTGAGGAAGCTGAGTGCAGAGACGGCGAAAGAGCTGAACATACCCTTCCATCGGTCCGCCACGTACGTCTGCATCGAGGGTCCTAGGTTCTCCACGAAGGCAGAATCCCGGCTCTTCAGGGGGTGGGGGGCCGAGATCATTGGCATGACCTTGGTGCCGGAGGTCTCACTAGCCAGGGAGCTGGGCATCTGCTATACAACGCTTGCAACAGTAACCGACTACGACGTCTGGGCAGATCAACCCGTGACCGCAGAGGAGGTAGTAATTACACTCAAGTCAAATGTGGAGAAGGTGAAGTCACTTCTTGCCAAGCTCATACCGAAGCTGGCCAAGGAGAGGGAGTGCCAGTGCTCAAAATCCGCGGAGCATGCGCTGGTCTAAAGACCGAGCTCCCCGGATACTCCTTTCATTCCCTCGAGGGCGACTGAAAGAAATCCCTCAAGCGTCATCCCAAGCTCAGTGCAGACTGCGATGCGATCCCTGCTGGCTCCCTTTGCGAAGTCCTTGGACTTGAACTTCTTCATCAATGAGTCCAGCCTGACTTCCTCAATCTTCTTCGAGGGCATTACAAGCGCGGAAGCAACTACCAGCCCTGACACGGCGTCGCTGGCGACCAGCGCTTTCTTTATCCTGCTGTCAAGCGCCACCCCCGTATTCTCATAATTATGAGCCATTATCGCCTCAATTATCTCGTCGGTGACAAGGTCCTTCAGCATTTCCTTGGCTATCTTGGTGTGGTCGTTTAGCCCCGTGCACCTCTCGAAGTCAATGTCGTGCAGTATCCCGACAAGCTCCCATTTTGATGCATCTTCGCCCAGCTGTTTAGCCGTCTCCTTCATGACAGCCCCCACGGCTATCATATGCTTTACGTTGTTCTCTTTTGCCACATTCTTCCTCACCAAAGCTAGCGCATCTTCCCTCTTGAGCATAGCAGTCCCTAGATCAAGGCGGTTCTCCTCGAATATTAATTTTGACCCGGAGTGCATCCGAACCGCCTGGCTTACCCTGCGAAAGGCTCAATTGCGCGCCTTGCAACCGTAGTAGATTGTGGTGCAGCATGGATTCCTTCATGAAGGCGGCAATTGAGGAGGCAAGGCTCGGGCTGAAGGAGGGCGGTATCCCCATAGGCTCAGTACTCGTCAGGGCTGGCAAGATGCTGGGCAGGGGGCATAACAAGCGCGTGCAAGAAAACAATCCAATAATGCACGCCGAGATAGACTGCCTTCAGAATGCAGGTAGGGTGAAGAGCTACCGAGGCGCAGTCCTCTACTCTACCCTTATGCCCTGCTACCTCTGCGCCGGGGCAGTGATCCAGTTCGGCATAAAGAAGGTTGTTGTTGGAGAGTCAGAGAGCTTCTCCGGGGCAAGCAATTTCATGAGATCCCACGGGGTTGAAGTCGTCGATCTCAACTTGGAGGACTGTAAGCAGCTGATGCAGGCGTTCATCCTTAAACACCCTGCGCTATGGAACGAGGACATTGGAAGACTGTAAACCCATCTTCCGGCAGTGTGAGCAACGATCAAGAATAGCCTACTGATACCTGTTGATTGATAGCGATAGCTATGACCCGTTGTTGAACTTCTTGAGCACAACCCTTGTGTTTGTCTCGGCCACACCCTTTATGACCCTTATCTGTTCAAGCACTTCGTTCATCTGCGATATGGAATCCACGTCGATCAGCACCTCGATATCGAAGTCACCGCTTATCTCCAGGACTCTATCAACGCCTTTTATCCAGAGTATCCTGCGCGCTACTGATGTGGTATAGACATTGGACTCGCACTTCACCATGACCAGAGCCTCGATCTTCTTCGGCACCTGCACCTCCAGCTTCTTGCCCGTTGCCTTTTCGGCCAGCTCTAGAATGTCTACATCCCTGAAGCTCCTTATCTCCAGTCTCTCCTTTATTTCCGAGAGGACTGTCAGGAGTTGATCCTCGGTGAGCGCAACGCCGAGCCTCTTGAGCCTGTCCTCCACCGCTACCTTCCCTGAGTACTTACTGATCACAATCTCCCTCTGCCTTCCTACGATGTTAGGGGGGAAAGCCTCGTACGTCTGGGGATCGAATATGACAGCTGCTGCGTGCACCCCGCCCTTATGTGAGAAGGCGTTCTCTCCAACTATTGGCTGCGTGGGGGCGATTGGTATGCCGCTATACTTCTCCACAAGCATGGAGAGCTCCGGTAGCTTCCCAAGATCGACTGTATCCATTCCGTGCAGTACCTTCAGCGCCACCGCAAAGGGCTCAAGCGGCGTTATGCCCGCCCTCTCCCCGAGGCCATTTACCGTTGTGTGGACCGCTGAGGCGCCACCCTCGACAGCTGCCAAGGCGTTCGCAACAGCCATACCCATATCATTGTGGCAGTGGGCATCGAGGTCTGCATTCAGATCCTTTGAGAGTTTGGAGAAGATCTCCTTCATATCAGATGGCATCATAGACCCAACTGTATCGGGGACGCTTATCCTGTCTGCGCCGGCGTCTATTGTGGCGCTGCAGATCCTCACCACGAAATTATAGTCTGCCCTCGTCCCGTCCTCTGCAGTGAACCTGACTTTCATCCCGTGATCCTTGGCGTACTGAACGCACTTCACAGCCGCATCGATTGCCTTCTCCTCATTCATCTTCATCGAGTTGAGCTTCCTCTCCGTGACCCCTATGAATATGGCAATGCGAGGTACATCGCATTTGATCGCACAGTTCACGTCCGATATGAGTGCCCTCGAGTGGGCCAGCACATCCGCCGAGAGCCTTTCTGCTGCTATCCTCTTTACAGCTTCCGCTACATCCTGGGAGACAGCGGGATGCCCTGCTTCTATCATGTCGATCTTCGCATCGTCCAGACGCCTTGCTATCTCCAGCTTCTCATCAACGCTGAACGAGACTCCGGGGGTTTGTTCACCCTCCCTTAGGGTTGAATCGAGAATTAGTGTCCTTGCCAATGGAAGCACCGCATAATTGTAATTCGCACCTTATATAAACTTTTTCGTCTTACATGCTCCTAATTGCATACGCTTACAGTCTAAAAAGGTTCGTAAATGAAACTTATCAATCCGCTTATCGTTCGCAGTCGTACGAAAATAAGACTTCTAGAGAAATATTCCATCCGAATCGGTTATAAATATTGCACGACAACTCAATAGGGAGGTCTGATTTTTGTCTTCGGAATCCGTTGCAGGAAAGATCGAAGGCGTCACAAGCACGGAATCATTCTCAATGGTAGTATTGAAGGAAGGATTGGGCAAGAACGACTATGTCGAGGTCAAGCACGAAGGCAAGAGCTACCTGCTGATGATGAAGGACATTAAGAGGAGCGGGGACAAATCTATCGGTGTCTGCGCAGTTGTAGGGGTGCCACCCAAGACCCCATTCATACCTGGATCTGAAGTCCAATTCGCCTCTGAGGAAGCCGTCAGGAAGGGCTTGGGTTTGGAAACCCCGGAATCGGAGGGAATCTACATTGGCAGGTTGAGGTCCACCGATTTCAAGGTATGGCTCCCCATAAAGAAGTTGACGCGGGTTTTCGTTGTTGGAAAACCCGGAGCTGGAAAGTCCTACACGATGGGGGTCATCGCAGAGGAACTGATAAAGAAGGGGATACCAGTCGTGATCATCGACGCGCACGGGGAGTACTCAAGCCTCAAGGTCCCCGCGGACTCGCCTTCGGAGGAGTTCGGAGCCGAGCCGAAGGCATACTCTGAGCAGATAATAGAATTTGGTGATGTGGTCTTCAACCCGGGCGCAGACATCGACATCTCCGCCCTAGAGAGCACCCGGCCTGAGGACATAGTCTCGCAGATGCAGTGCACAATCGTAAATTTGAGGGGGCTCTCCTCTGAGCAGCAGTACTCCGCAGTCTTCAAGGTGCTGAAGAAGCTGCTAGATGCGATAATGGTCATGCAGATACCACCCTTCTACTTGGCGCTTGATGAGGCGCACCTCTTTGCAGGGCGGAGCAAGAAGGGCGATCCATACGTGAAGGACACGCTCGAGATAGTCCGGAGGTTCGCGCAGGAGGGCAGGAAGTTCGGCGCTAACATGATCGTGCTGACGCAGAGGCCCCAGCTCTTGGACATGACTGTCAGAAGCCTATCGGCGACCTGGATAATACACAGGCTCACCGACCCTAACGATACCAGGATCGCCGTCGAGAGCGGCGGCTTGGGCAAGGAATGGGAGTACGACATCAACTGGCTTGAGTCCGGCGACGCCATCGTGACCGGCGACGTTGTCGAGAGAATCCCCCTCTTGATCAAAGTAAGGAGCAGGGAGACGAAGCACGGGGCACCAGGGTTCAACCCCTTGGATTTTGTATCGCCCGAAGAGAGGGAGAAGATGCGGAAGAGGATGGCAGCCCTAAAGGAGAAGCTGATGAAGATGAGGGCCTCCCCGGGCACACCGCCGCAGCTGCCGCCTGCGCTCCCGTCCCTGTACATGCCCATGAGGGTGGACGAGCAGGTAATACTCGAGATCCTCAAGGAAAACAAGTCTCTGGACTCGGTCGAGCTGTTGAAGTCCGAGCTGAAGTACATGCCTGCGCTCTTCTCCGAGGTGTCTGTGTCATCAATCAGGAAGAACCCTGAGATCACTTTCAACGAGAGACTCAGGCGACTAGTTCCAGTGGACAGCTCCGTCCCGCTTGTGGACTGGCGCCACGAGTCTGCATACAACCTTGTCTCGAAGGAGGTGCTGGACTATCCCCCATCACCAAGTCCGACAAGGGAAGGGAAGCACGAACAGCCTTCCAACGTGGTCCTAGAGGCAGCAAGTGTCGAGGGCCTGAAGGGTCCGCTGAAGACCTTCACAGCTTCCAAGCTGACGCAGAACATCCTCTTCAATAAAGATCTTGCAGAGTACTCGAAGCCTGGTGAATCTATGGACCAGTTCAGGTCCAGGTTAAGGGGAAAACTGGGTGAAATGAAGAGGGCGAAGGTGGCGGAGATACAGTCCGCATACTCGTCCAAACTTCAGGAGGTCCGCCTTCGCGTAAAAGGAGTGAAGGATGAATACGAGAGTATAGAGAAGCTCGTGAATGGAATAAAGGTGGAGCTCAGATCTCTCGAGAAGGATAGGGTGAGGGCTGACAGGGAAGGGAGGTCTACTCTGAAACTCTCCCAGCAGATCCAGACGAGGGAGGCCCGGCTATCGAGGCTGGAACGGCGCATATCCGAACTTAGCGAGAAGACGGGGGCGTGCCGGAGGGATGAGGAGAAACTTGAAGGCTCCATGAAGCTCGATGTCTCTAAGGTGGAGAGGGAGCTGGATACCCTGCTTGACACTCCGCTGCAGAACATAGTATTCCAGCCGAAGGTCGAAGAAGTGGATGTTGAGGTCCTTCAGCTAGTCTGGGTGCCAGCCATCGAAGCACTTTACCGCGCTTCTTTCGCAGGGATGACCAACGATTTTAAGCTCGAGTGGAACGCAGCTAACGGGAGGGGCGTCTTTGGCACCTGCACCGAGTGCGGGACCACCATAGACTCGCTGGAAGGGGGCCTCTTCTGCTGCAAATGTGGCGAGATCTACTGCCCTGACCACTTAAAGACCTGCTCTACCTGTGGCAGGAGCGCGTGCCTGAAGCACATCTGGAAGTGCCCTCAATGCGAAAAGGTATACTGCGTTGACGAGGAGGCGTTGGAATGCTCTGCGTGCGGCAAGAAGGTGTGCAGGAGCTGCACTGTGAGGTGCACTGACTGTGCCGAGAAGGTCTATTGCCCGGCTCATGTAAAGGAATGCAAGGTTTGCGGGAACTTGTACTGCTCAGAGCACTACAAGATGCATATTGCCTACTGCGAGAAGTGCGAGAAGGACCTATGCATTCTTGAGCAGGTGAAGTGCAAGGTATGCGGCAAGACTTTCTGCGAGGATCACATTCTGAAATGCGGCCAGTGCGGTGAGGAAGTCTGCAGAAACGACTCCTGGCAGTGCACAAGCTGCAGGAGGGAGTTCTGCGTCGAGGAGACACGGAATGAGTGCAAGACTTGTGGTAAGCCTGTCTGCGCTGCTTGCCTCACCCAATGTAGTGTATGCGGGGAACCCCTATGCAAAGCCGATGTCAAGATCTGCCCAAACTGCAACAGTAAGGTCTGCCAAGATTGCCTAGTGGAGACCAAGAGACTGGGTGTATTCAAGAAGTCTGTTTGCAAGACTTGCGCAGCCAAGTGACCTTTTTTTATGGGTTTGGGTTAGCGAATTGATCGATTGTTGGAGAAAACGTTGATTAGTCAGAAAGCACCTTTACCTCTACCGACGTCGCATCCTTGTTCTCAAGGACCTTCTTTCGTATCTCCTCGGGGGTTCTGCCTGCTTCTGAAATATCTGCCACCACAACCCACTCCGCTGCGTCCCCCTTCTTCAGGGTCCTGGAGCTGGATGCCAGTAGGTCGAGCTTTAGTTCGCCGAGGGACCGCGCTGCCCTTGCCAGCGCGCCAGGTCTGTCAGGTATTATCAGCCTCATCTCCACAAGCTTCGCCCTCGCCCCGGCAAAGAGATTCACCGAGAGGCTCCTGTCATCCCTGTTAATCCTGACAGCTGCGTACGATCCCTCTTGCATCCCAAGCTCTGCTCTCATGTATGAGGGGATGGTTACCCTCCCCTTGGAATCTACTCTCACTATCTCCTGATTATGTGCCATACATCCCACCATTAGTACGTTCGAAGAGTTTTTAATCCTTTCCCCACCATCATTTTCCAGAACAGCTTAAATACCATAGGTGAGAAAAGTATGTGGCACAAAATACAGTGCGTTCGGAGGTGAACAATCGTGGCTGAAGGTGCACCGGTTCCTGAGAAACCATCAATGCCTAGAGACGTGATTTTGGTCGGAAAGAAACCAGTTATGAGCTATGCCATGGCTGCTTTAATGCAGCTTACAGAGACTGGTGAGATAACTATCAAGGCCAGAGGCAGGGCTATCTCATCCGCAGTGGACGTTGCTGAAGTCGTCTCAAAGAGATTCCTTAGCGGCAGTGCTGCTGTGAAAACAGTGATTATCGGAACAGAGATAATTGGCGATCCACCAAGGAATGTCTCTACAGTTGAGATAAAAGTTTCCACAAAAGGAGGAAAGAAGTAAACGCTGGATAATCCGAACAACACACAACATTTTTTTTTATTATTTCATTTTTGTTTTTACCTCTAGGGGGATGTGATGAAGCAGAAGATCACCACAGTGTCCTTCGATGCAGACGGGACGCTGGTAACGACAGCATTCGCTGATTTGGTCTGGCTCGAGGTCCTTCCACAATTGGTCTCCGACAGCTGGAAGATCGACCTTGATGACGCCAAGCAGAAGCTCTACGCTGACTATGAATTGATAGGTCCCGCAAGAGCGGAATGGTACGATCTGCCTTATTGGTTAAAGCGATACCGCCTGGAGGTCAACCCAAAGACGCTTGTCCAACAGTATAAGTCGGCAGTCACGCTCTATCCTGAGGTCGTGGATGTCCTTGAGAAGCTAAGTGAAAAATATGAACTGATGGTGATCTCCAACTCATCAAGGCTCTTCCTCGAAATAACGACCGAGAATCTGAAGCCGTACTTCCGCCACATAATCTCTACGCTGTCCGATCTTGGCCTGATGAAGAGCACCGATTCATACGCTGCTGTCTGCGAACGGATTGGCACGATGCCGGGATACATGGCGCACATTGGGGATAGCCTCGAGCTCGACTACGTGCGTGCAAAGAGAGCAGGGCTGAAAGCTTTCTACCTAGACAGGAGGGGAAGACGGCGTGGTCGCTACTTTGTGAAGGATCTGAAGGAGTTCGCCATGCGCCTGGGATAAGAGTGCGCTGAAGAGTCTTGGGCTGATGCCACCCTAACTCTTATTATCGAAAGAAGCGTATAATTTCTCATGGTTTTAAGAGATGTAGTCGCAAACGAAAAAAGAAATGCCTTCATGCTCTGCAACGAGGCAATAGTGAGGGGCGCCTTGGAGTCGGACGTGAAGGTGGTCGCCTTTTATCCAGGAGCGCCAACATCAGAGGTTCTTGATACCTTCAACGACGCTGTGGGCAGTTTCGACTACCACATGGAGATTGCCACAAACGAGAAAGTCGCCCTGGAGATCTGCGCAGGTGCTTCATTTGCAGGAATAAGGAGCCTCACAGCCATGAAGAGCGTGGGTACGAACGTTGCTTCCGATGCCCTGTTTGTCCTTGGCTATACTGGCGTAAGAGGAGGGCTGGTCTTGGTCATGGCGGACGACCCGCATGCCCACTCATCCCAGTCAGAGCAAGATGGGCGATTCTTTGCGCCGAATGCCTACATCCCCATGCTTGAGCCATCGACGGCCCAGGAGGCCAAGGACATGGTGAAGAGGGCGTTCGAGATCTCAGAGAGGCATCGCGTTCCTGTGATTGTGCGAACCGTCACGCGCGTCAACCACCAGAGCGGCATAGTGAGACTGGACGGAATCGACAGGAAGGAGTTCAGGAGAGTCAAGTGGAGGGAGCTAAATGAGGAGTTCACAACGCTTGGCGAGGGGGCGAGGCAGAAGAAGCTGAAGATGCTGAAGAGGGCAGAGGAGCTAGCGACTGAGTTCGAAAGCTCTGAGTTCAACTATGTAAGGGATGCCCCGAGTGACTTCGGGATAATTACCTCGTCCGTATCATACCTCTACGTTCTTGAGGCATTGAAGATACTCGGTCTCGAGTCAAAGGCAAAGGTGCTCAAACTCGGGACCACCTATCCTCTCCCAAAGAACCTTATCCGTACTTTCATCAAGGGACTGGCAAAAGTCCTTATCGTGGAGGAGCTATCGCCCTACCTGGAGCGTGAGGTCTACGCATTAGCAAAGGACACGAACCCAGCCGTTACCATCTATGGAAAGTGGTCGGGCACGTTCTCAGAAGCCTGGGAGTATAACCCTAACCTAGTGGTCAAGGGGATAGCGGCAGCGCTCGGTATGAGCGCCCCTGACTACGACTCGATTGTGGACGATGCGAAGAAGCTCAAGGTAGCACTACCCGACAGGTACCCCACCTTCTGCGCCGGATGCCCACACAGGGGGACCTGGGCAGCGCTGAGCCAGGCGCTGAAGAACAAGCCGCACTACTTCTCCAACGACATCGGATGCTACTCGATGTGGATCTATCCGCCGATCTCGCATGCGGACAGCTCCCTCTGCATGGGTGCCTCGGTCGGTGTCGCCAACGGTCTCTCCAACGTGATTGAGGAGAGGGTCGTGGCAGTAGTGGGCGATTCGACCTTCTACCACGCAGCCATCCCTGCCATCATGAACGCAGTGCATAATGGCAATAAGTTCACATTAATAATACTGGATAACTCGGTAACGGCAATGACGGGGCAGCAGCCAAACTTCTCAACGGATTTTACAGCAGGATGGAGGCAGGGAAAGAAGGTATCGATCGAGAATATCTGCAGGGCGATAGGTATCGAGTTCGTCGAGATCGTTGACTCCTACGATGCCAAAAAGAACATTGACGTGTTCAAGCGAGCGCTCGATTTCGACGGGCTATCCATAGTCATATCCCGCCGGGAGTGCGCTCTATATGGAGACAGGAATAAGAGGCGTAAGGGCGAGGCAATCATCCCGTTTTATATCGACACTGAGCAGTGCAAGAAGGCCTATGTGTGTATGCGGGACTTCTATTGCCCTTGTTACTCGATCGACGAAACCGACAAGAAACCCCGGATCGCCCAGGAGCAGTGCGATGGATGCTCGGTCTGCTCGAAGCTGTGCCCATTTGTTGCGGTGAAGAGGACGGAGGTGAAACCATGAGCTTCGACATTTTTCTCTGTGGAGTGGGAGGTCAGGGGCTTGTACTCCTGACGAGCGTGATCGGCAACGCCTGCGTCAAAGCCGGCAAGAGAGCGATCACAGGAGAGATGTATGGGCTGTCACAGAGGAGCGGGACGGTCTTCGTACACATGCGAGTCGGTGATGATGCATATTCGCCTCTGATTCCTTATGGAGCGGCTGATGTCATTATAGCATTAGAAGGAATGGAGGCCCTCCGCTATGTCGAGTTCCTCAAGAAGGGCGGGATAATCCTGATGAACAAAAGGCTGATGCATCCCCCAATCGAGACCTCGAAGCTTCTGAAGGATAAGCAGGCAAAATACATAACCATAGACGAGATAGTCTCGAAACTAAAAGAGTGGACGCCAAACGTAGCAGTAGTGGATGGCCTCTCAATTGCAAAGGAGAGCGGGAATCTTAACGCGGAGAACACGGTCTTCCTAGGATGCATATCCGTGCTAAAGGACTTCCCGTTGGAGGAGAAATTCATCAGAGAAAGTATCTCCCAAGTTGTGCCAGAGAAGAGCATCGAACAGAATCTGAAGGCATTCGAGCTCGGCAGGAAGAGTGCCTACGATTCGCTCTGCAAGCTCGTGTCGTGCAAGCAAGTATAGGGCAGCTGGACTGCCCCCTTACTCTTTTCAGAAGGTAGATGACTGATCCTCAGTCAACTCTATCAGGATACGGGCTTTCACATCCTTGTGCATAAACGGGGGCGTCTTGTCACCAAGATCAAGCGCTAGGACCACTGGGTTGCCCATCGAATCCACGAACTTGACCTCCGCAATAAATTTTCTCTTGGGACCGGATTCGACTGCTTTTGTCATGGCTTCATAGATCCTGCTCATCGCCATCTGCATCGCTACTGGGCTGGTGAGATCCTGTTGCGTAAGTGCAATCTGCGAGAACCCAGCCAATATCTCCCCCACCTTTGCTGTGCCTGTGAAGACCCCTCCGACAGACTTCTGTTCTTTATCTTCTGGAACAATGGACAAAAATCAGCACCTCATTTGAAATGGCAAGGATCTGCTTTTTTACTTTTTCATCGAGGGAATTAAAGCCCTGCTGCGTATTTCATCAGCAAGCGCCGTTTCTTGGACATCCTGTTACCTTGACTCCCTCAGGAGCTTTTCAGTGGCATTTATCACGCTGAATGGTGTCAGTACAGCGTATCCGCTATCCGTGATTGCCTTCAGAACCTCGTTGATCTCTTTCATGCCCAGCCTTACCATATCTTCGAAGAGCCTTAGCTCGCCGACGCTCCAGTATTCACTAAGGTACCTCTTCATCGCCTTGATGTCGCACTCAGCGATGCGTGGGAGCTCTACAACTTTCGGGATCGGTGGCTCAAAATCATCATCACCGTCTAGAAACCCGTCTGGTGCGTTCAACCTGCCATGATCTATCAGATCGTTCACAACAGTCCTCAGCGTGTACTTCCCAACCTCAGTTGCATCTGCCCATTTTTGAAGTTCCTGAAAATCGACTTTGCCACCCCTCTTCTCAACGGTCATAATCACGGAATGCGCGATCCCTTCAAAGGGATCGCTGTTCGCTGGGTCATTGTCAGTGACAACTGCTTCTCTCTCAGGACGCTGCGTCGAGCCTTCCAACTGCAACCCCAACTCAGATTGGAAATAGAGCGCATTCGGGATAAAAAACTATTGGAATGATGGCAACACCCCCGGTAATTGACCGATAATCAAGGTTCGAAGATCAAGATATTTAGGTCGACCCGCAAGAATAGACAAGAGGCATTTCTATGGTGAATGGTAAAAAAGTCAGTGAGTCCTCGCTTGTCTCTACGAGGTGGATGTTTCCTTCCGACGCCAACCCGGCTGGCAATGTATTCGGCGGCGCTATAGTCCGCTATGTTGATGAGATCGCCGCTGCAGTCGCCAACAGGCATGCTAGGTGCAATGTTGTAATAGCTTCAATGGATCGCATGGACTTCCACAAACCTGTAAAGGTCGGTGATCTCCTGACACTGAAAGCTTCTGTGAACCATGTCGGCAACACATCCATGGAGGTAGGTGTAAGGGTCGAGGCTGAGAATCCTTGGACTGGCGATGTAGTTCACGCTGCGTCTGCCTATGCTACCATGGTCGCTCTTGACGGAAAAGGGATTCCAAAAAGGGTGCAGAGATTAATAGCCGAGACGGAAGAGGAGAAAAGGCGCTTCTGCGAGGCAGAGAATCGCAGAAACGCAAGGCTAGACAATATGAAAAGGAAGTAGTATTCTCCCCTCTTCACTTTTTCTTGAAGAGCTCAACCCACTTGAGGCAGTCGTACTTCTTTTCCGGGCAGGTCTTTTTTGAGACGCAGAAGGGACCTGCTCTTTCAAAGATCGTCGGGGCGACTCCTTTCACAAGCCTAAGCATCTCATCGGCTAACTGCCTGATCTCCCACTGTGCGGAAAGGCAGCACCTAAGCTCGAAGAAGTTGATCAAGGAACGTGCATTCATTGTGACTACTATTTTGGTTTGCGAGGCATTCGGTAGGATATACCTAGCGTCCTCAGCAGGTACCCCCATGTTAACCAGATCATTGTAAACGTCTCTACATCGCTCGAGAGCTTCCCTGAACGTCTTTGAGGCATTCTCGTCCGCAGCGATCTTTTCTGGAACAATAAACTCAATCTCCTTCAGCTTGACGAACCTCTGGCTCTGCTGGGAGTAAGAAGCGATCCTGTGCCTAACGAGCTGGTGGCTACACGCTCGGGAGATTCCCTCGATGGCAAAGGTAAAGCTAGAGTGTTCCAAGACTGAAAAGTGCCCGTTCTCTAGGATTATCCCAAGCTGTCTCTTTATATCCTCCTTGGTGAACTCATCGAACGCTTTGGTTGCGCTGAACTTCGAGTAGCACTGCCTGGCAGCTGCCGCTACCACCCTCTCAGGATCCGGCGTGTACGACATTAGGGTGACTTTCAAATGGGTCGCCACAACCGCTATGCTTTCCGTCTGTTAAAAAACTATTCGCACGCTCCGCGGGCTGAAAGTTCTCTTGAATAGTAGCTTGATGCAAGCCTAGCAGCAGGATATTATTGGGCGCGAAGTGCATCCAAGATGGATCCCGTTGTTGCTCCGAGAGCAGACTAAAACAGCGCAATCATTGCTTTCACAAAGGGATATGCTGAAGGAGTTCTAAATCAGAATAGCCCCGTTTGACGCCGACGTTACTAGCCTGCTGTATCTGTAAAATACTCCTTTTGTGTATCTCGGTGGCTTCGCCTTCCACTTAGACATCCTCCTCCTAATCTCACCGTCGTCCACAAGTAGCGTAAGGCTCCGCTTTTCGATATCAATTCTTATCCGATCGCCATCCCTGACGGAAGATATCGGTCCACCTTCTGCAGCTTCTGGCGAGACATGACCAACCATCATGCCATGAGTCGCCCCTGAGAACCTTCCGTCAGTGACTAGTGCCACTCTCTCACCAAGGCCCATCCCGAGGAGCATCGATGTGAGCGAGAGCATCTCCCTCATGCCAGGGCCACCTTTTGGACCTTCATATCTTATGACAACGACGTTTCCCTTCGCGATCTTTTTCTTCGCAGCAGCCTCGATCCCATCCTCCTCGCAGTCGAACACGACTGCATCACCCTCAAATGATGATCTCTTAAGACCTGCGGTCTTGATCACTGCACCATCCGGGGCTAGGTTACCCCTCAGGATGGCCAACGCGCCAGTTGCCCTTACCGGAGATTTAGTGGGACTGATGGTGTCTCCAATGATCTCTGCTTCACCTATACTGTCGCCTATCTTTTTGGTCGTGACCGTGACGCAATCCGGTTCAATTCTGTTAAGCTCAGAAAGCCTCTTCATTATAGCCTGGACGCCCCCTGCCCTATCAAGGTCTTCCACGGCTGTATTTCCAGCAGGCATCATATCAACAAGCTGGGGGGTTGCTTTGCTGATCTTATCGAAATCCTCCAGCTCGAGCTTCACGCCAGCTTCTTTGGCAATAGCCATGAGGTGTAGCACGGTGTTGCTCGACCCACCCATGGTCACATCGACAGCAATCGCATTCCTCAATGAAGCGATCTTCACGATCTTGCGCGGTGTGATATCCTTCTTCAACAAGTCCATTACCATCATTCCGGCTCTCTTTGCAAGCCTTACCCTTCTTGCATCGACAGCCGGTATTGTGCCGCTCCCCGGCAGCGATAAACCCATAGCTTCGATCATGCAAGCCATGGTATTCGCTGTGTACATTCCAGCACAGGATCCAGCTCCTGGGCAAGCGTACTCCTCAGTTTCCAGAAGTGCCTTATCATCGATCTTGCCCGCCAAGTAGGCACCGACACTCTCGAAGGAAGAGTCAAGCGTAAGCCTCTTTCCTCTCCGCCATCCGCACAGCATGGGTCCACCTGTGACGAAGATCGAAGGGATGTTGATGCGGAGGGAGGCCATGACCATGCCTGGTTCCACCTTGTCGCAGCTGCAAACATATACCATGCCATCGAAGGCGTGCGCTTTCGCAACGACCTCTATGGAATCCGCGACTATCTCTCTGCTGACCAACGAGCTTCGCATCCCCTCGTGACCCATAGCAATCCCATCGCAAATCCCGATCGTATTGAACTCCAGCGGTGTTCCGCCAGCCATCCTAACACCAGCTTTCACGGCATCCGCCAAGGCTCTGAGATGAATGTGACCCGGTATGAGCTCGCTCCACGAGTTTGCAATCCCTATAATAGGTCGAGCCAGCTCCTCATCGGTGAGACCGGTCGCCTTGAAGAGCGACCTGTGAGGGGACCGCTGGACACCCTTCGTAACCCGACTGGATATCATTCGAATCACAAAAGCATAGTGATGAAGGATATAAAAAAGAATATCTGTTGAGACAAGGCTTAATTCCAAGCATCATTTATCATAAGAAGGACTTGCAATGGATCCCTTTTCCTTGATCTCGATACTCCTATTCGGTATATTCGCTGGTTGTCTGGGTGCCATGCTAGGGCTTGGCGGCGGGGTCCTAATGATAATCTTCTTCATACTTGTATTGAACCTCCCTGCCCACCAAGCAGTTGCTCTCAGCCTGCTTGCGGTGATAGCGAGTTCGAGCATGGGTGGCAGCGTTTATCTGAAGGACAAGATAACCAATGTAAAGCTTGCCATGGTTCTCGAGACCTGCACCGTCACAGGCGCAGTAGCGGGGGCGATCTTAGCATTGATCCTGCCATCCCTGTTCACCGAGATAGTGCTGGGCATCGTCATCTTCTTTGCTGCTTTCATGATGTTCAAGTCCCCCAGATCCGAAAAAATAGTCCCCCCTGAAGCTGGCTCTAGGCTCGTACTCGGCGGATTTTACGACGCCCTAACGAAATGTGATGTACTTTACACCCCAGTACGAATGCGGCTTGGTCTGTTTGCCAGCCTACTGGCAGGATCTATATCTGGAATAGCGGGTATTGGGGGGGGCGTTGTAATGGTTCCTATCATGAACTTGGTGATGAAGGTACCGATAAAGGCGGCAGCGGGCACGAGCAATTTCATGGTTGGCGTCACGGCTGCTGCCAGCGCGTTCATATATCTGACCGGCGGTTTTGTCGACCCATACGCCGCAGTTCCAACGGTACTAGGCATAATGCTTGGGGCATATGCAGGGACACGCATTATGGTGAGAGTAGAATCGATCACCATCAAAAGGCTATTGGGAGTAGTGCTAATCTTATTCGGAATAATCCTCTTCTTCAAAGCGGGAGGTCTGTTGTCATGGTGAGCGTTGAAACAATTCTATCTTGGGTCCTTCGTGCAGGGGTGCTGTCAAGTGCCGCACTGATGACTGTGGGTTTCCTCTCTGAAATACCCTTGATATGGGCAGGGATTGTCGTCCTTGCGCTGACCCCACTCCTTAGGGTAGTAATAGCGGGACTGACCTTCCTATCCAAGGGAGAGTGGATCTTCTTCGTGATAGCGCTTTACGTGATATCTGTGCTTGTGATAGGGATCTTCTTATAAAAGCTGCCACGGTGTGACAATTATCCGCTTTCAGGACCATCATCAACCATGCATAGCCTTCAGGCAGTAACATAAATCACAATTAGCCTAAAAAAATCATCACAGTTATATGCAATAAATAATGTGATTGAATTCTATCATATCACACCAACACGCAATAGATTTTAATATTGTTGGTTTGATAATATCTGCGGTGGGGATTATGGTCAAAACGACACTCAGTGTCATAAAAGCTGACGTTGGATCCGTAGCGGGGCACCATGTGGTCCACCCCGATCTGTTAAACACCGCAGAGGAGAGCCTCAAGTCTGCAAAAGAATCAGGTCTCCTGTATGATTACCGTGTGACCAACTGCGGCGACGATCTGGAACTAATAATGACTCACCGAAAGGGAGAGGACAATCCTGAGATCCATAAAATGGCATGGAACACTTTCAGCAAATGCGCCTGCATCGCAAAGGATCTCGGGCTCTATGCTGCGGGTCAGGATCTGTTGGCTGATGCATGTTCAGGCAACCTGAAAGGGATGGGCCCCGGCTACACCGAG
>Ga0187849_1000222_pt1 | contig 83003 bp, 70 predicted proteins | sample June2016WEW_4_10_2_FD_132412 | JGI IMG/M metagenome (GOLD analysis project Ga0187849, IMG submission 132412) | Peatland microbial communities from SPRUCE experiment site at the Marcell Experimental Forest, Minnesota, USA - June2016WEW_4_100 | ecosystem: Environmental > Terrestrial > Soil >... | reverse complement strand
TATCCATGTTTCCCCATATATTGGCGCTAAACCCTTTATAACCAACTGTTAGAGAAGGCTGAACAACGATGCTGTCCTTGGTATTTTCGTATCCCCGCCATACATATTTTGACAAACCGGAAATGGATAACGAACCGGTGGGTTTATCTTCCGCAGGCGCAGCAGCAGTAGCTTCTGTTGCAGGGGCAGGAGTTGCTGCTGCGGGTTTCTGATCCTCAGCCAAAATGGAGGTCACACCCACTGTCAGTAAGAGCAAAGTCACAATCACACTTAAAAAAGCATTTTTCACTAAGACATATCTTTTCATCATAATTCCTCCTGATATGATTTTCGAAGTTTTGTAACTCAAGATATATGCCAGATGCAAAAAAGTGCGGTAACATCCATAATGAGTTGAATATGGAGAATATTTGCCGTCTCTCTATGTTGGCCGAAAGTGCGACAAAGAAACAAAAATGTGATTTTCCTATGGAGTGATAACAAAATTGTATGTCAACCAAAGTGATGTGGCTTACAGTATAGAACCGTCTGCGCGCTCACCTGAAGTCAGGCGACTCACTTTTTTCCTTGAAAAAACGAAAGTAAATCCTTTATGGTACCTTTGCTTTCTTTCCATAAGTACTGATCCGATTCGAGATAAATAAATGAACCTTTTAACCAGTCCGCTTTTTACCGATCTTTACCAGTTGACCATGATGCAAGGTTATGTGGATGAAGGCATGTACGAAGAGGCAGTGTTCGAGTTTTATGTACGGAGCCTGCCCCCGAGTCGCGGTTTCCTGGTTGCTGCTGGTCTTGAGACGCTGCTTGCTTTCCTCGAAGGGATGCGATTCACTGAAGAGGAACTGAAATACATAGCGGGCACGGGCAGGTTCTCCCATGCCCTGCTGGATTATCTCGCTAAATTCCGCTTCAGCGGCGATGTGTATGCCATGTCGGAGGGAACAGTCTTTTTTGAAAACGAGCCCGTTGTGCGCGTCGTCGCCCCCATGCCGGAGGCTCAACTGATTGAGACGCGCCTGATTAATATCGTGCATTTTGAGATCCTCATTGCAAGCAAAGCGGCCCGTTGCATGCTGGCAGCAGATGACAGAGCTGTCCTCATCGATTTTGGAGTGAGGCGATCTCACGGAGCCGAGGCGGGACTCCTGGCGGCCCGGGACTCATATATAACCGGTTTTGCCGGCACATCAACAGTGCTGGCGGAGGCCATCTTTGGAATACCTATTTTCGGAACGATGGCACATTCCTATGTTGAGGCCCATGATGACGAGTTGGATGCGTTTCTTAGTTTTGCCCGCGCAAATCCGGACAATACGACCCTTCTTATCGATACGTACGACGTCCATAAGGGCGCAAGGAAGGCAGTTGAAGCGGCGAAAATATTAAAGGAGACAGGAATAAATGTTCGCGCCGTGCGCCTCGATAGCGGCGATCTGCTGGTACTGTCGAAAAATGTCCGCCGGATCCTTGATGAGGCAGGTCTGACAGATGTCAGTATCTTCGCGAGCGGCAATCTCGATGAGTATGCGATCCGCGATCTATTGTCTCGAGGGGCGCCAATAAACGGTTTTGGCGTGGGCACAAAATTAGACACCTCGGCAGACGCGCCGTACCTGGAATGCGCCTACAAGCTGATGGAGTATGCCGGCACGCCGCGTTTCAAGAAGTCACAGGGGAAAGCCACCATTCCCGGACGCAAGCAGGTCTTCCGCCAGTTTGAAGACCGGACGATGGGCGGGGATATTCTGACTATCGAAGGGGATGAAATGCAGGGAGTCCCGCTTCTTGCCAAGGTGATGAGCGGTGGTAAAAGGCTTTCCGGACGCCGGGAACTAAAAGAGATTGTAGTGTACACGCGGTCGCAGTTGAAGTCCCTTCCGGCTCATTTCCGAGAATTGAAAACTAAACCTACATATCCCGTCAAAATCTCCCCCGCATTATCAAGGATTGAAAACGAAAGCGAACGGCGGCTGGGCTTGTAACCGCTTCGTGATATGTTATGCGTTTCAGTCCGGGGTACTGCGCGACGAAGACTCTTGAAATTTATCTTCGGATGGAAACACAAAGAATGGAGGTTGCCAAAAATCCTCTATTTCTTTAAATTACGCTTTAGAGCCGCACCGATAAATCTACCGAATAGCGGATGTGGACTCGTCGGCCGCGATTTAAATTCGGGATGAAACTGACATCCCAGAAACCACGGGTGGTCTTTGATCTCAACAATCTCAACAAGGCGGCGATCAGGCGATGTGCCTGTAATATGCAGTCCCTTCTCCACAAGGATATCTCTGAAACTGTTGTTCACTTCATAGCGATGTCTGTGTCTTTCACTGATTTCACCGACACCGTAAGCATCAAATGCGAAAGAGCCGGCCTCTAAGAGGCAGGCATAGGCCCCCAGTCTCATGGTTGCGCCCATCTCCGTTATACCTCGCTGCTCGGGCAGATAATCGATCACCGGATGAGGCGTTTTCTGGTCAAATTCGGAACTGTTCGCCCTTTCGAGTCTGCATTCGTGCCGTGCGAATTCCACAACGGCGAGCTGCATGCCCAGGCAGATGCCGAAATACGGAACCTTGTGCTCACGGGCGAATTGAATGGCGGTAATCATTCCCTCAATGCCTCGCTCTCCGAATCCTCCGGGCACGAGGATGCCGTCAGCGCCGTCAAGATGGTCGCCTAACCCTTCTTTTTCGATCTTTTCCGAATCGACAAAACGCAGGGTTACCCGGCAGTTGTTTGCGATGCCCCCGTGCACTAATGCTTCATTGAGGCTTTTGTAGGAATCCGTCAAATTTACGTATTTGCCCACTATTGCGATACATACTTCGTGGGGGGGATTCTTGATCTTGTCTGCCACATCCTCCCATGCCTCCAGATGCGGCCTGCCCGTCCAGATGTTCAAGAGGTCGACAATCTTATTATCCACCCCTTCCTTGTGAAAAACGATTGGCACTTCATAGATGCACTTCACATCCTTTGCCGTAAATACGGATGAAACTTCCACATTGCAGAAAAGAGCAATCTTGGCCTTGATTTCTTCCGGGAGAAAATCTTCCGTGCGGCATAAGAGAATATCCGGTTGAATACCGATTTCACGGAGGGCCTTCACGCTGTGCTGGGTCGGTTTTGTCTTAACCTCCCCGGCAGTCTTTATGAAAGGGACCCATGTCAGGTGTATAAATATGGCATTTTGTTTTCCGGCTTCGTTGCGGAATTGTCTGATTGCTTCCAAAAAGGGCTGACTCTCAATATCTCCGACAGTTCCACCGACTTCAATGATTGCAACGTCGAACCCGGTGGCGCAGCTCTTGATGTAATCCTTGATTTCATCGGTAACATGGGGAATCACCTGCACCGTCTTGCCCAGATATTCCCCCTTCCGTTCCTTTGAAATTACCGAAAAATATACCTGACCCGACGTGAGATTATTGCACTTCGCCATGCGGGTCGAAGTAAATCGCTCATAGTGCCCTAAGTCGAGGTCTGTTTCCGCGCCATCGTCCGTCACAAAAACCTCGCCATGCTGGAATGGACTTAGGGTGCCGGGATCGACATTGATATATGGATCCAGCTTTTGGTTGGTCACCCTGAGACCCCGGCATTCAAGAAGGGCTGCAATAGAAGCAGCTGCCAAACCTTTGCCAAGGGAAGAGAGAACGCCGCCCGTTACAAAAATAAATTTTGTCTTCATGATTGCTCCTGAAATTTACTTGACCTGAGAGTTGTCGCTGTTCCCTCCCAGAGATTTTCTTATCTGACCCGCAATAACCTCTACCGGTTCGCCCAGGAGAACACCTGCGGATATACTTTCCAGATATCGGTCATCCCACGGCAGATTATATTCGTTAACGAGATTGCGGATGTCGTTAAATTTGTAGCCTAAAACTTCTTTCTTCCCTTTAACGGAAAGCGATTCGTTAAATTCCACGTGGATCAAAAGCAAGCTCCCTATGCCTCCCTTGTCTCCGAGAAGGGGAATAACGACAATGGAAGCTCCATCGGATTTTCCCCGGCCAAGGTAGACTTGGCCGGTACTCACTATTGTCCTCTTGGTCCCCATGAGATTACCCGAACCTTCCGTTCTCGACTTCATCGTGAGGGAGATGCCCCCTCTGTTCTTAACAGTTATAGTTGAAGTATCCACCGGATTTCCTTCAGCGTCCAGATTATTAATGTAATAGAGGGTATAACCGTTCAACGCGGCAATGGCCGGCTGAATCCTTGCGATGGTCAATACATTCTTGGTGACGATGGATTTGATCGAAAATTCAAGTTGTCTTAATAGGTCAAAAATAATGCCTTTGAGAGGCTGTTCCTTCCTGCTTGTTCCGACTGTCACTGTTTTCGCCTGATGCCTGATGGCGTCTATTGGTCTGGAGAGCTCATCTACCGAATGGCCGAGAGAGATGTCAAGCATCTCTACCGGGGATGGTAGCCCCCCCTCACTCTTGAAATCGCTCCAGTAGTCTTCGAGGGGCAGTTTTCCGGCTGCATATTTAAGAAGAAGAACTATATCGGATATGGTATTCACATTAGTGAATGAAAAAGCGCCATCCGTTCTTTTTTGATTGAATTCAGTCGAGAAATCCCTGACGAGCTTTCGGTAATTTCTGTCGGCCAGCCTCTCATAAATGGAATAATTTTTTTTCTCATGTTCCGCCATTATATGATCGAGATGACTTCTGAACTCCCTGAGAAAGATGGCATCCTCGTTAATGCTGCAGGCAGCATAATAACCCCATAGATGTCCTGCCAGGGTATTTAAGATTACAGGCATGGGCATCGCCGCTTTGGGAACCTCAACGACGGCATCGGCAATGCCGTCGAACCGGCCTTCACCTTCATCTGCAAAAACGACAACACCCGCCCTGTGCGCCTTGAAGATGGCTACATCTTTGATGATGTCTCCCGTCACAGTTTCCGGGCTACCGGATGCACAGACTATGATCAAGGGTTCGGCAGACAGGTCAATATGCTTCTTGTTTTCTATAAAATCTGATGATATCGTTTTGTAACACAACTCGCTCAGTTTTATCCTGATTTCATCTGCTGCCGCCTTGTTGGGGCCGTCTCCCACTACGGCCCAGTACCGTCTTTTTTTTGCCAGCATTTCGACCGACTGCTTGATCTGACTTTTTTTCTCTATCACTCTTTTCATCATGTTAGGCGCGTGTTCGAGGTTGTGAAGCTCATCTGCGATAAAGTCGTCGGAGACATTCGTAAGAAGCTGGGCAAGACAGAGCCCGAGTACATGTCCTGCCACAACCTGGGAGTAAAATGCCTTGGTCGAAGCCACGGACATTTCTATGTCCCTGCCATCGCTCGTATAAAAAACTCCGTTTGCCTTCACTGTTATATCGGATTGCCTCCTGTTGACGATGGCGATTACCGTCGCCCCCCGTTCCACAGCCATTGCTACGGCACGGTTGGTGTCCGTCGTCGTGCCCGACTGCGTGATGGGGATTACCAGCGTATCTTTCAGGTCGTCCTCCAGGAAAAAGCCGCTCAATTCCGATGCGACCTTGGCGTCAATTTTAATGTGAGTGCCTTTCAGATATCGTTGCAGGCCGTCGGCGACTGCTTCTCCGGCAACGGCGGCAGTACCATGCCCGATGACGATTATTCTCTTTGTCTCACCACGGATGAAGGCCTGTCTCCACTTTTCCGGTATGATGTCCCGGCCAAGATTGAAGGCAACTTTATATCTTCCGTTTTCTTTTTTTGCGATTCTATATTTGCCGCGCAGGGTTTTTCTTACGGAGAGTGTTGCTTCAGATATTTCTTTCAGGAAATAATGCGGATAATCACCCCGATCTATATCACGGGTAGTGATTTCTGCCTTCTGCACGGAGTCGTTTCCAATGGAGAGAGAAGTCCCGTCGTAAAAAAGCGCTCTGATCCCCGAAAGACCCCCTTGAGAGTTCTGCTCAAGGATAAATATCTGGCCTGACGCTTCAGGATCATCGGCTGAGGAAGGTCTTTCACCGTCCATCTTCAGGAAAAATGGAGTGCCTTCCACGAGCCCATAAAGTTCTGATGAAAACATATACTCCTCAGGAGCAAGGCCCACATAAATGGATTGCCCGCTCCCCTTGAGGGCAAGAAACACCTTTCCCGGCTCCGTATTGCTGGTCATCGCAATGGCATGGGAGCCTTCAAATACGTTTACGGCCAATCTGAACGCCTCGGCCAGATCATGCCCGGCAAAGAGATACTTTTCAATTTGCAGGGGGATGATCTTCGTATCAGTCGTAATATGCGGAGCAATGAGGTCTTCTCCTTCTTCAATTGCATTTCGCAGGGATTGGTAGTTGTCTATATCTCCGTTAAGGATAACGTTAATAAACCAACTTCCCTTGCCATAGAAAGGGTAGTTTTTCACGATCTCCGGCCATGCAGCATCTTCTTGGCCGCTGTTTCTGCTTATGGTAAAGTTATTAATCGGATGGCAGTTTTCTTCCGTGATGGAACCCACTGACGCCCATCTTGTGTGGGATATAAAAGTCTCAAATTCTGTCTCTTCCTTGGATAATTCATAGAAAACAATGTCATGGGAGATGAATTTTCTCAGATCTCTGACATTTTGTCCGAGTTCGCCGATGATGGATGACGTCTTGTACACGAATGCGAGATCAATTCCTTTGCCCCGCGGACTATTCATGGATGGGATCGCATGAGAGAGACAGATTGAACCGTTGATGAGGTCGCCTGCACGGATCCTCGCTGAATAATCATCATAAAGGCCTTTCTCTTTGAGCAGGCTTAAGATATTCTCAAACGAGGCCGTATCAGGGAGCCTGAAGGATATCTGCATCCCCGCCGAATCTCTTCCCCTTACCTCCAGCCTGTCGAGGCAGTTCAGAAGAAAATTTATTTTCTTATATTTTATAAATGATTCGGGAGAAATTTCTTTGACGCCGCCCGCTCCCGAGAGTCCCCTGATTTTTTCTATATTCTCGAGTACATCTTTTTCGAGACCCCAGATAATATCCTTTATCAGGATATGTCTGCTGTTGATCGTCTCCGTTTCCTCTGTCGGGAAGTTGCCTGCGTTTTCTTCAAGGCATTTTTCTTCTTCCAGGAAAAATACCTTCATCTCTTCGGTGAGGTCCGACAGTTGTCCGGCCATGAGGGGCTTGAAATAGATTTCCTGAAATGCGGCGTCTGTCTTTAACTGGAAGAGCGTTTCTTCCATTTCCTTCAGATACCGGCCGCCCCCCAGATATTGGCCGGGTTTTACAGAACCGGCAGAGAGCGCCTTCATGTTATTTTTCTTGACGTCCCGGAAGAGTTGGGCAAGCTTCTTTATGAGATTGCCTTCTTCGCGCTTACCGATGCCTTTGATTGCCAGAACTCCGGCGAAGCCGCAGCAAACGACATCAGGCATTAACGGGAAGAAGACTATCGAGCATTCGGGAACCGCGTATACATTAACGCCAACATAGATCTTCCATTTCATGAGATAGCTGATTATCTCAGCGTACCACTGTCTTAATATCTGCATATAAAGATTATCAAAGTCCCAGTATCGTTTAATTGATGGCGTCAGGAGTTGCAGGATGGTAAATGGATTAATGCCGCATGGATGACATGATCCACAATGTTCTGCAGCCATGCCGTTCCCTTGATTGATGCATCTCTATCTAGGCCCTGAATGACCATTATATAATCGCCTTCATGTTTCATTCGGTTATGAATAATCTTGATGAAGGCATCCCTGTTCTTCAGATCAAAAGATACTTCTTGCCCAGAGATGAAAGTCTCCTCAAGCCTCGGCCAATTTTCGCTCAACTCCTTTTTCTGTTTGAGAAGCCCTTCCTGTGTATTGTTTTTCATGGCATCTTTGCCCATCTCTATCGATTTTTCCATTTTTTCAGACAGATCTTTAAATCGCTTCAATCTTTCATCAATGGCAATTTCAAGCTTGTCCATGGCCCCGGCATACAGCTCACCACCCATATGCTCCTGTTGAAAAAATGGTTGTCGGATGTGGGCATACCACTGTCTTAAGGCTAAGAGGTTGGCGATATAGCAGATGTTATTATAGACGCGATGCTTGATACTTTTGTGAAAACCTGCACGAAAGTATTTGTCGTGGGCGGAGATGTCGCTTTCCGTTATTAGTCTACTTCCTTTGGGATAATCCCTCCTGCAAACCACTCCCGCCGCGATCACGCTGCCATAACCGATTCTAACAGGACCGACGAGACCTCCCTGACCCCCTAAGAAAATGGGCGGTTGGGTTAACATGACGCCTCTGGGTACGTCGCCGATAAGTGAAGGTGTGGCCTTATCCTGATTCGGTGTGTAATTGAAATGTATATAGGAACTTCCGACTTCGCTGTGATTTTTCCGGCTTGTTCCGCCTGCCATGAAGCAGTCACAAAAGTTGATGAGGCTGCCCAAGGTTACAAACGGGAAGAGTATGGTTTGCTTCAATCCGACTGTATGATTCGCATTAGACTCTTCTTCAAGGATACATCCTTCACGGACCTGCGCGCCGCTCGCCACGGCTGCCTTTCGCAGAAAGATAGATGATTTGAAAAATCCCCCTCTCAGTTCGACGTCCGGTCCGGTTTGACAATCGACAACGGTTGCCGGTGCTTCATATCCCAGCTTGGTTCCCGAAGAAATCAGGGTTTTTGACCCATAGATCCTGGTTCCAGGATATATGGTTACGCCGTCGCCGGCAATCCTCTCCAGAGGTATTTCTTCCCCGACATCAATAGAAAAGGGACTCGGTATATGGACTCCCTTTTCTATCAATTTGACTATGTTATGCGACAGGCTAACTTTTACTTTCACGACTGATGCCCAGCTTGGCCATTTTTTTCTGGAATGTATTTCTGTTGATTCCAAGGTAATTGGCTGCAGCACTTTTGACATGACCATTCCGCTTGAGGGCAATTTTGAAAAGACATCTTTCAACCATGGTCAGAACTTCTTCGTGCAATCTACTTTTCCTCTTTTTCCCGTCACCTACTGAACAGAGGACTGTAGAAATGTCTTCAAGCTTTTTTTCCATAGTCTCTTCAATAAGCGAATATGGCTTTGCCTGAGCACTTTGATCGGCAGCAACAGCTTTTGTTTTTTTGCGTTTCATAATGATGACGTGCCCTTTCTCCCATGCTTTTGTCGTGAAGAAAGTCTGATAACTCTTAACTTAGCTTATGACTTTTTACAAGATAAGAAAATTTACGAGGTAAACAGTTTTATTATTATGATCCCTGCAAGAACCATAGCCGTAAACCAAGTCATTATGATATCCGACATATTCCTTGCAGGATGTTCAATCTGTCTCCTGACTTCTTCTTCCACCTTTTCATTGTCCATGTGACCGACAAGATTGCTAACGAGAGTGGAAAACTTTTCATATGCATTAGATAGAATATAAAATCCCTTCACTGTAGTCAACAGGATATATACCCTATTTCTCAAGATTAGAGCGCCAATATGAGTAATATCATCCCAGCGGAGTTCTTTTTTCCGCATGAATTTCCTGATCATGATGCCTTGGTCTCCTGTTTGGACCATGCGAAACGAAGATTCGAAAAGAACATAAAGAACGGGTATGAAAATCGCAGTAAGTAATATCCTTTCTAATTTCGACCCACCAAGGAAGTACGACAGCAGGAGAAGTAAGAAGAGGAGAATAAAATCAACGAAAAAGGGAAATAGAAACGATCTTCTTATTCTGTAGACATTTTGATACATAGCTTTTATAAATAGATAGATGCGGATCTCTCATTTACGCATCTCTAATGAAGAGACCGCTTTTGCCGCCATGCTTTGTGATTAGTTTGATGTCCGAAAGGACTATGTTTTTATCGGCAGATTTGCACATATCGTAAATTGTGAGAGCCGCAACGCTGACGGCGGTCATGGCCTCCATCTCCACCCCTGTTCTTCCCACAGTCTGCACTGTCGCTTCAATGGTGATTTCACCGAGATCCGTATCTCTCGTAAACCTTATGTCAATACCCGTCAATTCCAAAGGGTGGCACATTGGGATCATTTCGCTTGTTTTCTTGGCTGCCATGATGCCGGCAATCTTGGCTACAACAAAGACGTCTCCCTTGGGGATCTCTCCCCTTTCGATGAGCCTCAGCGTCCTTTTTTTCATCAGGACCTTCCCCCGGGCAACGGCCTTTCGTACTGTCCGTTCCTTTCCCGTCACATCAATCATCTTGGCCTTGCCCTTTTCGTCGAAGTGGGAGAATTTAGTCATTCTGATTTTCTGAACCTCGCTGCGGGAAGTTGCGCCGAAATTAGCATAGCCAGTTTGCCCAGTCAAGAGAGTTAAAAAAATACTTTTCCGAAAGAAATGTCTTGCCATTAAAAGACTTATTCTATAATATTTTCGCCCACTCTCGAGAAAATATCGGGGAGCGCTAATTGATTGTAAAGATCATCATCATGACCGTTGTCGGTGTAGATTCGTATCCAGTCGATGTGGAAGTAGATATATCACGGGACTTCCTCAATTTTTAACGGTGGGGCTTCCCGATGTCGCAGTCAAGGAAAGCAAAGACAGAATCAAGGCAGCCATAAGAAATTTCGGCTACAAATTGCTGGAAATACGCAATATCGAGGTTCCGTCTGTAAGATATAAGGACCTAACAGAAAGGTCTGCCATCGAATCGTCCGGCGCCATCAAAGAAAGAATAGAGCGGGCAAGGTCCATGCAGAAGCAAAGATTTGCCGACCGGAGCATGCAATTCAATGCGAGAATATCAGACAAAGAGATAAAACTATATAGCACCGTCGATGAGGAATCTCAGAAACTAACCGAAATGGCCATAGAGAAACTAGTCCTCTCAGCCCGGGCCTATACCAAGGTGCTGAAGATTGCTAGAACTATTGCGGATATCGAAGAAGATGAGGATATCCGCTCCAGATATGTCGCCGAGGCTATCCAATACAGAAGCCTTGATAGAAAAATGATTTAGTGATAAGGAACTCTACCTATCCGATGGTAGCGCAAAGAGGGGGATGAACGTATGGAAATTAAGATTATTCGAGCTAAACCTAAGCAAATGAAGACGAAGCCTCAGGACGAATCAAAGCTGGGATTCGGTAAAATATTCACGGATCACATCTTTACAGTGAAATATCATTCGGATCGTGGTTGGTATGACGCAATGATAGAACCCTATCGGCCTTTGTCCCTTGATCCCACGGCTATGTGCTTTCACTATGGACAGGAAATTTTCGAAGGACTGAAGGCATACCGGGGAAAGAACAACGATCTCTTCCTTTTTAGGCCGGACCAGAACATAAATCGAATGAATAGCTCCGCAGATAGGCTCTGTATGCCGCGGATCGATCCCGCTCTCTTCATGGAGGCCCTGAGAAAACTTGTTCTCATCGACAAGGACTGGGTTCCTCGATCCCGTGGGGCATCGCTTTATATCAGGCCGACGATGATTGCCACGGAGGCGTCCCTGGGTGTGCACAGCGCCAATGCCTACCTATTTTTCATTGTTGTTGGTCCTGTCGGTCCATACTATCCCCAGGGATTCAGCCCGACGAGCCTCTACGTGGATGAGGAGTTTGTCCGGGCCGTGCGCGGAGGCATAGGGTTCATTAAGGCTGCGGGCAATTATGCCGCCAGTCTCTTGGCAAGCAAATTAGCTGCTGAAAAGGGTTTTACGCAGGTGCTTTGGTTAGATGCCATCGAAAGAAAGTATATTGAAGAGGTCGGGACGAGCAACATCTTTTTTCTCATCGGGGATGAATTGATTACTCCTCCCCTGAAGGGGAGCATCCTGCCCGGTGTGACCCGTGATTCAGTGATACAGATGGCAAGAAAGTGGAACATTGCCGTATCCGAGAGGCCCATATCAATTGATGAGCTTATGAGTGCGTCCGCCAAAGGCACACTGAAGGAGGCCTTTGCCTCCGGGACAGCGGCTATTGTTTCGCCCATAGGAGAGATTTTTTACAAGGGGAGGCCGACAGCCATAAGCGGAGGGGGAATAGGAGTGCTAACCGAAAAATTATACAATGAAATTCTCCAGATACAGTATGGTGAAAAAGATGACCCGTTTGGCTGGAGGGTGCCTCTATCGGACTGACAAACATATTTGTGGGGGATATTCCTCTTGTAACATACACTTGCGATTGGAATCCACAGACTTGTGGAGAGGGATGTTGATAAACATGTTGATAACAATCGTAAGTCCTCAATTGTGACTATTTTATACCTCATTGCGTACGATTGAGGCATCAAATAAGTTTAATGATTACAATATGATAGATAAGTGCCCTTTAGTTTCTGCTACTTATTGATTGCAGCCGATAAAAAATAATCTTGCGGAAAAAAATGTGCCATCGTTGTTCTAATTTAAGGTAAAAAAATGAAAAAAAAATGCAACTGCAGTAATCGCTATCCACTGAAGGTAGCAATAATTGTGAATTTTCTTTTGTTTCTTGCTTCCGGAACATCATTCGGGGATATTCTGCGTCTCAATGAGTTGATCGCGAAAACTCAGGAGAGATACGAAAAAACCCAGGACCTCAAAGCGCAGTTCATACAGGAAGTGACGATCAAGGCCGTGAATAAAACAGAAAGGGAGGAAGGGGTTGTTTATGTAAAAAATCCCAGGAGGATGTTGTGGGAATATTCGAAACCAAAGGCAAAGAAATTAATCATCAACCCTAAGAAAGCATGGTTGTATATTCCTGAGGACCGTGCTGCCTATGTACAGGATACGGAATATATATATAGGTCAAAGCTGGCCGTGAAGTTTCTTTCAGGCATAGGCAGACTGAGTGAAGATTTTCATGTAGGCTTTTCAAAGCCGGATACTGTGGACAGGAATGGGGACTATCTCCTTACCCTTGTTCCCAAAGTTTCGGACACAGGCGTCGATAAGTTGTATTTGACCATAGATAAGGAAGATTTTCAGATCATACAATGCAGTTTTACAGACCTGTATGGAAATATAACCCGCATCCATCTCGCTGACATAAGAATCAACAACAACCTTGACGATAAGCTTTTTAACTTCAAGCCCCCATCAGGTGTAGAAGTATTCAATATGCCGTGATTGACGGTAGTGCCGTCCTTTCCCCAGCCATTTTCTGACTTTTTTACAAGGCTATTGTATTTCTTTTTTTGAGAAAATGTTTACATGAATATTGAGTAGTTTTTGCCCTGAAGATAGGTGAATTATTTGATGCCCTGAGGGCTTTTTTGACTTTTCGATTTGCCCCATGGAAGGATGACCCAGATGAGACGATATATGGTGGATGAGCCCACATCCTCGAATCTTGAAAGAGCCTTGACCCTAGAGTGGCTTGATACCAATGGGTTGGGGGGTTATGCATCAAGCACGATCCTCTCTTGCAATACGAGAAAGTATCATGGCCTTTTGGTGGCAAATCTCAGGATGCCGAAAGGGAGGCATGTCCTCCTTTCGTGGCTGGAAGACGCGGTCATTTCAGGCGAGAAAGAATTCTTCCTTTCATGCTGTCAATATCCGGGTTTCTTTTTTCCCCAGGAGAAACATTTCCTGAAGGAATTCAGTCTGGATTATTGCCCCCGGTTTACCTATGAGGCGGATGGGATAGGCATCCATAAGGCAATCATGATGATCCATAAGGAGGATCGCGTACTCGTCAGGTATGACGTCGAACATTGTCAGTCTCCGGGCATCTTACGCCTGAGACCATTCGTTGCATTTCGGGGTTATCATACCTTGACCAAAGAGAATGTGTTCCTGCAAACAGAAACATACAAGATGGAAAAGGGATTCAAGCTGCAACCTTATGACGGCATGCCTCCTCTGGTTTTGCAAACGAATGTAGAAGCGACAATTTTTCCCTCTCCTGTCTGGCACAATAATTTTGAATATAAGAGAGAGGAAGAGAGGGGCTTTGACTGGCATGAAGACCTTTTCTGCCCAGGCATTCTCGAGATTCCCATTGAAAAGGGAAGCGCAGTGATCATCTCCGCATCTACGGACGTCTGCCGGGAAAAGCTGGAAGAAATCTGGAGGACGGAAACGATAAGGCGCGCCAAGGATGAGTTAAGAGATGAAAAGATTGCTGAGAAATTTAAAAATGAGGAGGATAAGATTCACGTCCGAAACCTGATTGCTTCGGGCCGGCAATTTCTCATCAGTTCTCCGTCAGGCAGACCGGCGATCATTGCCGGATACCACTGGTTCGGCGACTGGGGTCGGGACACACTCATCTCCCTTCCGGGTCTGACAATCCTGAGCGGCCGTTCCGAGGAGGGGATGGCCATTCTCGAATCGCTTGGGGCATATGAGAAAGATGGCCTTCTTCCCAATTATTTCTCCTATGATGAGACGGGAAATGCTTACAATACGGTTGATACATCACTCTGGTATTTTTGGGCCATTCAACAGATGCTAAAGTACACTGGCGACATCGGGTTTACTAAGAGCCGGCTGTGGCCAGTCATGAAGAGGATTCTGAAAAGGTATATGGATGGTACTGCATTCAATATCCATATGGGAGAAAACGGTTTGCTCCACGCAGGCGATAAGGATACGCATATAACGTGGATGGACGCAACCGTGAGAGGCACGCCTGTTACCGCGCGATGGGGATATCCTGTAGAGATCAATGCCCTCTGGTACAATGCCATCTGCTTTGCCCAGGAACTGGGACAGCTCTTTGATGACCATGAGCATTCTTTCCAGGGCCTGATCTCAAAAATAAGGAATTCATTTGTCTCGACCTTCTGGATCGAGAAAGAGGCCTATCTCGGTGACGTCTTCCGCGACGGTATCCTGGATTCCGCTATCAGACCGAATCAGATTCTGGCCGTCTCGCTTCCCTATTCACCGTTGGATGCCGATAAATGGACGGGCGTAGTTGATAAGGTCAAGAAGCATCTTCTTACCCCGGTTGGTCTGAGAACCCTCTCACCGGAAGATAGAGACTACAAGGGGCGGTATGAAGGCGACGGCTTGACGAGGGATGCGGCCTATCATCAGGGCACTGCATGGCCCTGGCTGATAGGACAATTCGGCGAGGCGTATATGAGGGCCGCAGAAGACAAGACGGCGGCGAAGACATTCCTTCTGAATTATATACGAACATTTATCCGCCGGCATATGCCAGAGGCCGGCATCGGCTGCATATCTGAAATCTTTGACGGCGACATACCCCATCGCCCTAATGGGTGCATTTCGCAGGCCTGGAGCGCGGCCGGATTGATCAGTTTGTATATGCTGCTCGACGATACTCCCGATGCTTAGCTTTCTGTAAAGGCATTCGAAGGCATGTCAGTGAAAAGATTTTCTAGTTTACTTTAACCTTCCCTTATGACATTATAAAAGAAATATATTTCAGCGGTTTCGTGCAAGAGTCACCCCGGTAATAACATTCCGATACAGACACATAATTGCTTTATGGTAAGGAGGCGCTCAGCCATTGAGAATCCTTATGTTTGGGTGGGAATTCCCGCCCCATGTAAGTGGCGGTCTAGGAACGGCCTGTTTCGGTATCACAAAGGCGCTCGTCTCGTTGGGTCACAAGATATCCTTTGTCATTCCCAAATGGCCCGGTGAATTTCTACCATCACACGTGGAATTGATTTCGACACCGGCAATTCCAGTGACGGTGCAGGATATTGACGCCATGGATATCTTTGCCGGACTTCGTGTCAGGCTGATCAATTCCACTCTTAGGCCATATCTAAATAAAGAAGAGTATGAAAGGTGGCAGCGGCGAAATTCAGATCTGCCCTCATATGAAGAGTGCTGGATGGAAACGGAGGGATCACAAGTCTTGGGAACTTCGGGGCCATATGGTCCAGATCTAATTGCCGAAGTAATGAGATATGCAAGGGCGGCCGGTGTCATTGCCGGAAATCAGTCGTTTGATGTCATCCACGCGCATGACTGGATGACCGTCTTTGCCGGTCTCTATGCCAAGGAGGCCAGCGGGAAGCCCCTTGTTCTTCACATTCATTCTCTGGAATTTGACAGAAGCGGAGAAAACGTAAATCAGGATATCTATTATCTGGAGCGCTGCGGCATGATGTTATGCGATCATGTTATTGCTGTGAGCAATTATACAAAAAATTTGATCATAAAACACTATGGTATTGATCCTGATAAGATATCCGTAGTTCATAACGCCGTCTCGCGGGACGAAGCACCGCGGGTCTACCATTGGGGAAAAGACCCTGATAATAAGATTGTGCTTTTTCTCGGCAGGATTACATTTCAAAAGGGCCCCGATTATTTTGTCGAGGCGGCAGCGAAAGTCTTGAAAGAATTTCCGGAAGTCACATTTGTCATGGCGGGCGCGGGAGATATGATGCCCCGCATGATCGAGCGGGTCGCCGAACTCCATATAGGGAAGAATTTTCACTTTACCGGCTTTCTTCAGGAAACAGAGGTCGAGCGTATATTCTCAATGAGCGACATGTATGTCATGCCCAGCGTATCGGAGCCTTTCGGCATATCTTCTCTTGAGGCGATGGTTTACGATGTGCCTGTCATTATGTCCAGACAGTCCGGTGCAGCGGAGATTCTTGATCATGTTTTGAAAGTGGACTTCTGGGATGTGGATGAAATTGCCAATAAGATAATCGCTATTTTGAAACACCCGAGTCTGGTAGCGGAGATTGTCGAGAGGTCGCGTGAACAATTACGAAGCGTTCACTGGAAGAAAGCTGCAGGAAAGATCGTCGATGTCTACAGGCTCGTGTTGCATTGAAAAGGTGGGAAAATGCCAAGTATCTGTCTGCTCTTTCACGTGAATAAGCCTCGCTGGCTGAAGCACTATACCTTTTTTGATATTGACCATGACCACATTTACGAGGATGCGGAAAGAAACCTCAAGAACCTGCACATATCATCTGAAAAATGCTATCTTCCGGCTAACAGCATCATGATTGATCTTATCAAGCGCTATAAGGGAGATTTCCGGGTAGCGTTTTCGATAACAGGCGTTCTCCTTGATCAATTTGAAAAACATCGTGTTGACGTTCTTGAAAGCTTTAAGCGACTTGCCGATACGGGATGTGTGGAGTTTGTCAATGAGACTTATTACCATTCCCTTGCATATCTCTATTCCGTCCGGGAATTCAGAGAGCAGGTCATGTTGCATAAGAAAAAGATAAAGAGCCTGTTCGGTCAAACTCCCAAGACACTTCGTCACACAGAACTCATCTATAACAGCGCCCTCGCGAACTACGCAGAGAAAATGGGATACCATGTCATTGTGGCCGAAGGGGCGGACAAGGTTCTGGGATGGCGGTCTCCCAACTATGTCTACCGACCCTCAGGGTGCAAGAATCTGAAACTGCTCTTGAGAAACTACCGTCTCTCAGATGATATTGCCTTTCATTTTTCGGACCCAAAGTGGTCTGAACATCCATTCTTGGCCGATAAATATGCCAACTGGATTCACAGCATGAACGATACCGGGGATGTCATAAACCTATTCATGAATTACGAGACCTTTGGTGAACATCACCCGGATAAAACAGGGATACTTGATTTTCTCCGTCTCCTACCCCACGAAATTCTGACGCATCCCGATTTCAGGTTTCAAACCCCGGTGGAGATTGCTGGAGACTACACTCCTGTCGACGAACTTGATGTTGAGGATTATATCTCGTGGGCAGATGCTGAAAGGGACTTGGATGCGCGGCTGGGAAATGCTTTGCAGAAAGACGCCATTGATGCTTTGTACGGTATGGAGTCGAAAGTGCGACATCGTAAAGACGCCATATCTCTCCACACGTGGCGCATGCTCCAGGCATCAGACCATTTCTTCTACATGCGCACCAGAGGGCTTGCCGAGGGGGACATGCATAAACAATTCAATCCCTACGGGTCGCCCTATGATGCGTATATCAACTATATGAATATCATCGACGACTTTTCCGGATATTTGGGCAAAAAGAGGAGCGCAATTCATTATGAAAAGGCAGACTAAAAGCTATCTGTTCGAGGTCAGTTGGGAGGTATGCAATAAGGTAGGGGGAATATATACCGTTATTGCCAGCAAGATGAGGGAAGCCATTCGCAACTATGGTGAACGGTACTTCCTTCTGGGACCTGACCTCAAGACGAACCCTGATTTTGAAGAAACAGACGAGGATTGCTGGGTCAAGATCAGGGAAAGTACGGCCATTAAGGAAATCCCGTGCCGGTTTGGCAGGTGGAAAATTCCCGGAGAGCCGAAAGTCATCCTTGTCAATTTCGGAAAGAAATATGACAAAGACCAGTTGCTTTACAGGCTCTGGGAGGATTACGGAATAGATTCCATAGCCGGCGGATGGGACTATGTAGAACCATTGATGTTCAGTTATGCCTGCGGTGAAGTAATCGAAACGATCTATAACCTGATGGTGAGACCGCATAATAACATGCCGGCGATTGCTCAGTTTCACGAATGGATGTGCGGCGCGGGACTCCTGTGCGTGAAAAAAAAGGTTCCCGAAATAGGCACCATATTTACGACACACGCAACGATACTCGGAAGAACCCTCGCTGGTTCAGGGGTGGACATATACTCAGTCATGGACAATATATCGCCGCTGGCGGAAGCGAGCGCCCACAACATCAAAGCCAAATATTCCATGGAAGTGGCCTCCGCAAGGGAGGCGGACTGTTTCACTACAGTCAGTGAAATAACTGCCGCTGAGGCGAAGAATTTTCTGGGCAGGTACCCGGATGTTATTACACCCAACGGTCTCGATGTGGACCATATTTCCGATCTTACCGCAAACAGAGCGCCGGCGTTGAAATCGAGGGAGACACTCCTGGTCGCGGCCTCAAGGTTCTTGAGAAAAGATTTTCCTTCGCATACGAAAATATTGATTATATCGGGACGCTACGAATTTCACAATAAGGGCATTGATATTTTTCTGAATGCCCTGGGCCGGCTCGAAAAAGACATGACTAAAGATGAAGAGATTCTGGCGTGCCTTTTCGTACTCGGAGGACACATGGATCTAATTTCCACCCTGCAGTGCGAGCCCGGAAGAGCCGAACCGGGCAATCCTCCCGTTGCCACCCACAGGCTCCACTATGAGGCGTCCGATCCTATTTTGCAGACATGCAACAGATTGGGACTTATGAATACGATCCAAAACAGGGTTCATGTCATCTTTGACCCGGCATACTTAAACGGTCATGACGGCCTTATCAACATGACCTATTATGAAGCACTTTCGGGATGCGATCTGGGGGTTTTTCCGTCATACTATGAGCCGTGGGGATATACGCCTCTCGAGAGCGTTGCCCATTCCGTGCCTACAATAACTACCGATCAGGCGGGTTTCGGCCTCTGGGTCCAGGAGAAGGCGGGTGAGAACAACGGGGTTATACTCTTGAAACGCAAAGGGCAGAAGATCGATCTGATTGAAGAGAATTTATATGATATTTTCAAGGGATTTCTGTCCTGGAATGATCATGAAATAGAAGAGAGGCGAAAGAGCGCCAGACATGTAGCCCTTCAGGCAAACTGGAGAGACTTCTTCAGGTTTTACCTCCAGGCCTATGAAAAGGCCATCTCCGCTGCCAATGAACGTGCGGAAAAGCTTGTCCTGATAGACTACAGGGCGGAAAAAAAATATGTCTTCGCCGGCAGTGTATCTACGCAGCCGCATTTCCGCGCGTTCACCGCCGTTGTAAATCTTCCCCATAAAATTGAGCGGCTGCGAGAGCTTGCCCACAATCTCTGGTGGACATGGCACCCCAAAGCCCGTAGCCTCTATATTTCCCTAGATCCCAAAGTGTGGCAGCAAATGGGAAATAACCCCGTCAGGATGCTGGAGCATGTGTCGCCGGAAAAGTTATTGGAAGCATCGGAAAACCCCAGCTATATGATAATGTATACGCAGATCATGCAGCAGTTCGACGAATACATGAATGACAGGACTACCGACGAACGGGTACAGGTCTCTCAGGCAATCAAATGGTCTTCACCGATTGCCTATTTCTCCGCCGAATACGGCCTGCACGAATGCATCCCCATCTATTCGGGGGGATTGGGTACGCTCTCCGGTGATCATCTAAAAACCGCCAGTGATCTCAATATTCCGCTTGTCGGTATAGGCCTTCTTTATAAAAACGGCTATTTCAAACAGGTTATTGATAAGAACGGCATCCAGACAGAAGAATATCCGGAGAATGAATTCTCCATGATGCCTGTTCAAATTGTTCGGGACGACATGGGAAATGAAGTTCAGATATCTCTCGAACTTCCCGGAAGAACGCTCTATGCGAATATCTGGGAGGTTAAGGTGGGACGAGTATCGTTATACCTGCTGAATGCAGACGTTCCGGGTAATACCGTACAGGACCGGAAAATAACGGAGCGGCTTTATCCGGCGGATCAGAGAATAAGGATTGAGCAGGAGATCCTTTTAGGCATGGGTGGCGTCAGGCTGATAAAGAAATTGGGCATACGGCCGCGTGTTTATCACCTTAACGAGGGTCATTCCGCATTTCTTATCTTCGAACGCATAACCGGTCTGATGGCGGAGGAAACCCTTTCCCTGGATGAGGCTATTGAAGTCGTTTGCGGAAGCACGGCATTCACGACCCATACGCCCGTTGAAGCAGGCATTGAAAGGTTTTCCAGAGATTTGATGGAACATTACTTTTCCAGCTTCATCAAGAAAACGGGCATGTCCTGGTCGCAGTTCTGGGAACTGGGACGGAAAGAGGGTGGAGAAGAGAGAACATTCTTCATGGCCATTTTTGCCCTGAAGATGGCCCATATGAGTAATGCCGTAAGTCATGTGCATGAAGAAGTGTCGAAGCGCATGTGGCGTGATGTGTGGAAGGGTTTTAACATCTCAGATATCCCTATCAGCCACATCACAAACGGCGTCCATGTGATGTCTTATATCGCTCCGAGGATGCAATCCCTCTTTGATGCATATCTCGGAGATTGGGAAAAGAAAATGGGAAGCCCGGAAATCTGGGAAAAGGTTCAAGACATCCCAGATTCGCTGCTGTGGGACACGAGATATGAACTCAAACAAAAGACTATCAATTTTTTGCGGGAATATCTCTCCAAACACTGGGTGAAATACGGTTATACGAAGACATGGCGGGAAGAATTCTTTTCAAAAATCAATCCCGCCGCCCTGATGATCGGATTTGCAAGACGTTTTGCACCTTACAAGCGGGCCGACATGCTCCTGTCTGACTTGGACCGTCTGGATAGAATCCTGAATAATCCGACGCGTCCTGTTCATATAATTATGGCCGGAAAGGCGCATCCCAACGACGGCATGGGAAAAAGCCTCATCAAGAAGGTTATAGATGTCTGCAGGGATGAAAGATTCAGAGGCAAGATATTTTTCATCGAGGACTACGATATCAACATTGCCCGGCGTCTTGTTCAGGGTGTCGACGTGTGGCTGAATACGCCCCGGAGACCCTATGAGGCGAGCGGTACAAGCGGTCAGAAGGTCATCGCCAACGGCGTACTTAATATCAGCGTATCTGACGGGTGGTGGTGTGAAGGCTATGACGGAACAAATGGATGGACCGTAGGGCCTGTCTGTAAAGGTTTCATCGAAGAGAGGGCGAATGCCGATGAAGAGGACAGCCAGTCGCTTTATGCTATACTCGAGAATTCAGTTATACCAGCATTCTACAGCCGTGAAATATCAGGGCTCCCGGAAAAATGGATCAGCATGATCAAAAGATCCCTGCAAACACTTATGCCTAAATTCAACACGGAAAGGATGCTCCTGGATTATTACAACGATATGTATCTGCCCACGGCAGAAAGGGAGCACGAACTTTATACGGATGCGCACAAACTGGCCCGCGAGCTGGCGGACTGGAGGCGCAAAATTCCTATGCGTTTTTCCTCGCTCAGGCTCCTGGATGCCAGCATTGAAGGGATCCACGGGGATACCGTCCTCGTCGATCAGCCGTTGATTATCAGCGCGAGGGTCGATCCGGGGAAGGTGGAGCCGGAAGAAATATTGGTTGAGCTGATAATAGGAAGAAGGGACGGGTATGAATTTGCCGAACCTCCCGATTGTATTCCTTTGAGCATAGCTAAAAAGGGGTCTGATGGAATCCTCACATATTCTGCGGAATACATCGTGAAAAACAATGGGCCCTATTCATACGGTATCAGGGTGCTGCCGTACCATAAGAATCTTGCTGCCAAGCACGCAACCGCCCTTATCCTCTGGGCGTAGATCACGGATCGTTGCTGTGATCAGGATGTAGGATTTTCTGGCATTGGGTCATCTCAGAAGTACGCACCTGCCGCTGTTATTTCGAATGTAGTGAGAAATCTTGGTACAAGATGTTATTCCATGAAGGTGTCGTGACACGCGTAACTACGCTATTATTTGCGGTTGATGAACATTATGATGATGGTCAGGATAATACTGATGATTATGCATGTGGCGAGCGGAAAATAGAAAGTGAAATCCTTGCCCTTGTAAAAAAAGTCGCCGGGAAGTTTTCCGAGCCAAGGTATTTTTTCTCCCAGAAGGAGAAGGAATCCCAAGCCTGCGATGACCAAGCCGACAAGAATTAGAATCTTGCCGAAGCCGGAAAAATCAAACATATAAATTTCCCTTGTATACTGACTTTTGTAAAAGAGATTGCCACGTCACTTCCGTTCCTCGCAATAGCAGCAAATCGATGTCGATACTTAATTTGTCATTGCGGGGATAACGAAGCAGTCGAATATTCGCATTTCTGCTTTCAATTAATTATATCACATTTATGACCAGTCAAAAGGCACTTTCTTTCTAAAATCCGGAACCAGTGCCCGGTCGTCCACATTCTGGGTGAAGATGGTTTCAAAGCCCATGTCGAGGGCGCAATTTATGACGAGCTCATATTCCTCGCGCGTGACCCTTTTTCTCAAATGGGGATGATTCTTAAGAGAGGGTATGGGTGTGTACTGGGACATGATGCTGAGTGGTACGGAAAGGGACATATGCTTTTTTATTAAGCCGAGGACTTCCAGGCTGTTCGATATAAATCCGGGGATGATGAGATGGCGGACGAGAATTCCCCTTTTTGCCACGCCCTCTTCCATCAAAAGCTCTTCTCCGACCTGACGCATCATTTCCTTGATGGAAGGGATGGCATGCACCGCATAATCTTTCACCCCTGAAAGGACAAGAGCAACATTCTCCATGCCGTATTTAAAGTCCGGCAGATAGATATCCACCATGCCTTCCAGGATTTCCAGAACTTCCGGGTTCTCATAACCGCCGCAATTGTATACTAGGGGAAGACGCAAATCTCTTTGGCGGGCGATGATAAGGGCCTCGATGACCTGCGGTATCTGGGGAGTGGGCGTAACAGGCTCGATGTTATGACAGTTCTCTTTCTCAAGCGCCAGCATGATACCGCAAAGTCGTTCAACGTCTGTCCGCTCCCCGGAAATATTATGGCTTAACTGATAGTTCTGGCAGTAGATGCATTTGAGATTGCAGGAAGAAAGGAAGATAGTTCCGGCGCCCCGTGTCCCCGAAATGGGAGGCTCCTCGCCATAATGGGGCAGGGCGTGGCTTACTGCTACGTCGTCCGCGAGACGGCAGAACCCTAATTCACCCCTTGTCCTGTCGACCAGACATTTTCTGGGACACAGTGTGCAGCTCTTCAGGATACCCTTCAGCCGGTCGATAGTTCGCCGTGAGATAGTTTCAGCGTCCACTTCCAATCATGCCTCACTGAATTTCTATCTTTTCCACAACGTTCTTGATTTTCTTGCTTTCTATAAGCTCCAGAAATTCTTCCCCCAGAGGTCGTGCACGTTCGACCACACTCCACCAGTTTTTAATCCTGGTAGATGGGTCATCGATGTAGATCGCGAAATCGTCCCGATCAGGTATTTTCCCTCCGGGGAGCTGCGCGACAAAGCCGTGGGAGGGATGAATCATCAGGACATTATCAAGATCGTCCCCTCGCGGCAGACGATAGGAAAGCTTTTTATCCAACCATCCCGGTATAATTCTTTCCTGATGGTTAAAGAACAGTACGATATCGTCATTTGTCGCGGCGTAGTTGTGGGTGAGATGGTAATCGATCAGACCGCCATCCCTGAATACTCCTAAAGGCGCCCCATAGATGTTTCTGACTCCGGCAACTACCAGAGGAATGGCGCCCGAGGCCACCAGGGCATACTTGAAATTGATTTCGTTGAGCGGAAGGTACAGTCCCCGGAAGCCGGGCCTGAGGCAAAAAGGCGGCGGCTTCGGCCCGTTATAGAATACAACCCGCTCGGCAAAATAATGTATGTATGATCTCTTAATGGCATTGAGGAGAAAGCCTATACCGAGGCCTAACTGCTGTACCCGCTTCAATTCAGAAGCGACAAGGTTCCTTGCACGGACCGTAATGATCGCAAGACGATACTTTTTGCTGGCCAGTGCAAAAGGCAGGGCGTCGTCCTCAATATATGAATTGATAATGCCTAAGAGGGATGCCTGAACAGTGGCCGGTGTGTCGGTTCTCGTGTAAGTTGTGCCAATGTAGGATTCCAGAAGAGTGCGGTAACTCTTTTCCGGCTCGGGTTGCAGCCAGGCAGCGAACCGCAATGCCCCTGCCGATGAACCGACGAGATGCGTCGCCTTGACGCATCCGAGGAGGCCCTTCGTCAAAAGAGTCAGGTCGAAGCCGCTCGCCACCAGCCACCGGGGACCAGTCGCCGGGGCGAAATAGGTCGTAACGCGGTCTAAGTGAAAGCCACCATCCTGGATGATTTCGTAGGCCCGCTTGCCCGCTCTTATACAGATACCGTTCATTATTATCAGCCGTTGATGACTTCTAAATCTCGCAGCTCTGGGTAAAATCCCTCACAGATATGCTGAGAATCACCGGGAATCGCCACAAATGACCTTGACAGTATCCCGGCCGTTCGGTAGAGTAAAGCATCTGAGAGGAATCTACCCGCTTGCTCAATTTGGATGGCGGTTAATACATAAACTCTGGCTGTTTTGTCAACGTCTATTGTTGGTTGCATCCCCAAAAAAATATTCGCCTATGGTCAGGTAAAGTATTTTTATGAATATCAAAGCCCGTGTGGCAGAAATAGCAAAAAACGCAAAGAAAGCGGCCACGGCGCTGGCCCGCTTGTCGTCCGACGCAAAGGACAGGGCACTCCTCGACATGGCCGAGGCGCTTACCAGGCAAGCCGGCCTTCTCATGAAGGAAAATGCCAAGGATCTCGAAAAAGCAACGCAGATGGGCCTTTCCGTCGCCATGATTGACAGGCTTGTGTTGAACGAAAGTACAATCGAGGGCATTGCAAAAGGTCTAACAGAAGTGGCCTGTCTCCCGGACCCGATAGGAAAAGTAACATCCATGTGGCGGAGACCGAACGGCCTTCTAGTCGGTCGCATGAGAATTCCTCTGGGTGTAATCGGCATCATCTATGAATCACGTCCCAACGTGACTGCAGATGCAGCCGCCCTCTGTCTCAAATCAGGCAATGCCGTTATCCTGCGCGGAGGGTCTGAGGCGATAAACTCGAATATTGCCATTGCCAAGATTCTTCAGAGCGTCTTGAAGAATCGGGCCATTCCCGAAGAGGCAATTCAGGTGATCCCCATGACCGAGAGGGAAGCTGTCCGTGAGATGCTGCAGCTTGAAGAATATATAGACGTGATCATCCCAAGAGGGGGCGAAGACCTGATCAGGACTGTTGTCAATGAATCGAAAATTCCCGTCATCAAACATTACAAAGGGGTCTGCCACGTATTTGTGGATGCTGGCGCTGATTTTGAGATGGCGGTAGATATTTGCATGAACGCGAAGACCCAGCGTCCGGGAGTTTGCAATGCCATGGAGACCCTGCTTGTCCATCAGGATATTGCAGGGGAATTTCTGCCGTTGGTTGCCCGTCATCTCAAGGGAGCGGGCGTTGTCCTTCGGGGCTGTGACAGGACGCGACGAATCCTCGAGGATGTCCAACAGGCAAAAGAGGAAGATTGGTATCAGGAATACCTTGATCTCATTTTATCCGTGCGCGTCGTCGATGATATTGATGAGGCTATAGCCCATATCGAAAAATACGGTTCCCTACACACGGAATCAATTGTCACGAACAATTATCAAAATGCGCAACGTTTCTTAAATGAAGTCAACTCATCCACCGTCCTCGTCAATGCGTCCACCCGCTTCAGCGATGGATTTGAACTGGGCCTTGGCGCGGAAATAGGGGTCAGCACGACAAAACTTCATGCCTTCGGTCCTATGGGACTGGAAGAGCTGACAACGACAAAATTTATTATCTACGGGAATGGACAGGTGAGAACATGAAATGGGGATTATTGGGTGGCACATTCGATCCGATACATAATGGCCATCTCAGATGCGCCGAGGAAGTGCTCGAAATTTTTGATCTGAACAGGATTATCTTTGTTCCTGCCGCGAAACCGCCGCACAAGATAGACGGTGAGATCACATCATTTCATCACCGGGAGCAGATGATTAAGCTTGCCATTGAAGGGAACCCGGTATTTACATTCTCCGATGTGGAAAAGCAGCGTGAGGAAAAGTCTTACTCGGTGGAAACCGTTGATCACATTCTCAAGAAATATATGGAAAATCTGGAATTGTATTTCATTCTGGGGCAGGATGCCTTTCACGCTATCCATAGTTGGAAAGACTGGCAGAGGCTGCTGCTCTTATGTAATTTTGTCGTTATGACAAGACCCGGTTACGAGGACAGGGGGCTGGATGGAATCCTTCCTGCCGATTTTGCTTTCCAGTTTAAGTACGACGATAGCGTGCAGGGACTCAGGGGGCCTACCGGGCACGTCATATATTTTAGGGGTGTTACTTTCCTCGACATCTCATCCAGCGATATCAGGCAAAGGGCAAGAGAGGGGAGGTCCATCAAGTACCTCGTCCCTGAGGCGGTTCGGCATTACATTATGAAAAACTCACTTTACAGGAACTCAAAATAAAAGGTACCCATACGTCTAATCCTAAGAATGCCGTCAATCGATCTGCGTCCGTACGAACCGGGAAAAGCTTCCTCGCACTGGGTATTATCGCACTTCTTCTTGGGGCTGCCGCATCATGGGCCGCAGACAATTTTCCTAAACCGATAGGCGCTGTCAATGATTTTGCCCGCGTGATCACACCGGAGTATAAGAACCGCATGGAAAGCCTCGCTCAGGAGGTCCTTGAAAAAACAGGGACTGCCATTGTTGTTGTCACTATGGGAAGCATTGGAGATAACGAACTGAACGATTATGTCAACAGCTTATACAAGGCCTGGGGCATAGGCAAAAAAGGAGAGGACAAGGGCGTTTTGATTTTCCTCACCTTGAAGGAGCGGAAATTCAGAATTGAAACTGGATACGGCGTTGAAGGTATCCTTCCCGACGGGCTCGTCGGTGAAATTCGCGACAGGTACGCAATCCCGTATTTCAGGAAGGGTGACTTCGGGCAGGGGCTTTCCAATACCGTGACCGCCGTGGCTTCTGTCGTGGCGAAAGCCGCCAATGTATCCATAACGGGCGGTGCACCCGTCGCGCAGCCGGGAGAGAACAAAGTCGAACGGAGGGGCGGCGTATTGCCCCTGATCATCCTTGTTCTGATACTGGTTTTGCTCTTGGGCACGAGGCAGGGGAGGGACCTGCTCCCTTGGCTGTTGCTCTTGGCATTTACTGGTAGAGGCGGCGGCGGTGGTGGCTTTGGGAGTTTTGGCGGCGGCGGCTTCGGCGGCTTCGGCGGCGGTGAAAGCGGGGGCGGCGGAGCGGGCGGCGACTTCTGACGAGAGGTGATTGACATGGCAAAGATACCGAAAAATCCTGAGGAGATTTTTAAAGAGATCACGGATGACTTCAAGAATGTTTTCGGCAGTGATCTCATTTCCATTATTCTCTATGGAAGCGGGGCGAGTGGCCATTACGTCCCCGGGAAATCAGATCTCAATTTTCTCTTAGTCCTCTCCGAAGGAGGGATAGATAATTTGGATAAGGCCTTCAGTACTATTGCGCGGTGGCGGAAGCGTAAGGTGGCGATTCCTCTTTTCATGACGAAGGCGGAAATATTGTCTTCCCGTGATTCATACCCAATTGAGTTTCTCTCTATGAAGAAACATTATGTCACAGTCAGCGGTGAGGATGTCCTCGGCGGGCTGTCCTTCGAGCCATCCCGTCTCCGCTTGCAGTCTGAGAGAGAATTTAAGGGCAAGTTGGTTCATTTGAGGAGGGGCTTCCTGGAAGCGGAAGGACGGGCGCGGCAGATGCGCGAACTAATCAAAGCCTCTTTCACGGCATTCATCTCCATATTTAGAGCCCTCCTGTACCTCAAGGGAATTGACATACCTCAGGCGCGAAGGGATATAATCAATGCTGTCGCCAGGGAATATTCCGTTGACCCTGTTATTTTTCTGAAATGCGCAGATATCAAGGAAGGCATTGACCGCATCGCCGCTTCCGAGATTCAGGACGTCTTTATAGATTACGTAAAAGAGATCGAAAAACTATCCGCCATCGTTGACGGCACGAGTGTATGAAGACACCATGGCCGCGGAGCATAGTGATTGCGATTCTTAAAAAGTTGTAGAATATATCGGGAGGTGCGACATGACCAGCGGGAAGAAATGTCTTATCATAGCAGGAGTAATCGTTCTTGTCCTCGTTCTTTTTCTGTACTCCAATTACAACAACTTTGTTTCTCTGGATGAAACTGTAAAAGCATCCTGGGCGCAGGTGGAAAATCAATTGCAGCGACGGTACGACCTGATTCCCAACCTTGTGGAAACGGTAAAAGGGTATGCCAAGCAGGAAAAAGATGTCCTCGTCGAAGTTACCAATGCCAGGGCAAAGGTAGGCGGCGCGGTGAATGTGCCGGATAAGATCAGCGCCAATAATGAATTGTCCGGCGCCCTGAGCAGACTCTTGGTTGTCGTCGAAAGATATCCTGATCTCAAATCCAACCAGAACTTTATGCGCCTTCAGGATGAGCTTGCGGGAACGGAAAACCGGATTGCCGTGGAAAGAAAGCGATACAATGACGCGGTGAAAACTTACAACGTCGCAATCAGAAGCTTTCCAGGGAACCTATTTGCAGGAATGTTCGGTTTCCATAGCGCAGCCTTTTTTGAGGCGCCGTCGCAGGCTAAAACGGCTCCACAGGTCAAATTCTAAAGTAGAGGTTCATCTCCGAAAGGGCTTCCGGCATCTTGAGGATTCGAGAGATTAAGGAGCCGGAGAAACGAGTGACGGCAGGAAACACTTGAACCCCTCAGTCCTTATACAGGAGAACAGGATGGACAGGACCGTTACGACAGTTATCGACGGTGAGAAGTGTATCGGGTGTGGCTTATGCGTAAAGGTTTGTCCCTCAAGGACCCTGTCCATGCAGGACGCAAAGGCTGTCGTTACGGGTGACAGATCAATTCAATGCGGGCATTGCGCCGTTGTATGTCCCGTAGATGCGGTTACGGTGAAGGCAGTCGATAAAAACTCTTCCCGGTTCAGTACTTTTGTGCAGGAAGATTCATGGCTCCCCTTTGGCGAATTTGACACGGTGCAGCTCGTGAGGCTCATGGGATCGCGACGTTCGTGTCGTAATTACACAGCAAGACCTGTGGATCGCGCCATACTGGACGATCTCATCAAAATCGGCGTTACGGCCCCTTCGGGAACAAACAGCCAGTCATGGACGTTCACCGTGCTGCGCACGCGGAAATCCGTTATGAATCTGGCAGAACGTGTCGCTGCCTTTTTCAGGAAACTCAACCGTGTGTCCGAAAATAGATACCTCAGAGGATTTATGAAACTGATCGGCAGGCCTGAGCTTGATGAATACTACCGCGAATATCACGATTCTGTTGAGGAGGCGCTCGCGGATTGGGAGACTTCAGGGGTTGACAGATTGCTTCATGGTGCGACGGCTGTGATAGCTGTGGGATCAAGGCCGGGAGCATCCTGCCCTGCTGAAGACGCCCTTCTTGCCACACAGAACATATTGCTGGCTGCGCACAGTATGGGACTGGGCGTCTGCCTCATCGGCTTTGCAGTAGAGGCCATGAGACGTGACATCAGAATCAAGAGGTCATTAGGCATCCCTGATGATGAGATAGTGTATTCCGTTATTGCCCTGGGATATCCCGACGAGAGATACAGGCGAGTGGGAGTCAGAAAGAAATATGTCCAGCGCTATTATGAGGCATAATCGGAGCGTTATCTGCGGGCATTCTTCCGACCTTTTCTATATAAGCGGGATCGAGGCGTAAGTGTCATTGAATCCGCGTCCGATCCGCTTCATTTGTTATAAGGCGCAGCATCGATTGCGGGACAAGATAGTCACGCATTTTTGAGACAATATAAATCAGTATCCAGAGATCGTCAGGCGTCCTCTTGCCCCTCTTTCCGATAATCTTACCCTGACATCCATAAAGAGGATGTCTGGGATGATCGACGACGACCATATCTCCTAATTCCATCTTCTTTTCCTCCTCATTTCTTCCGGCTCCATCATGCCAATGGGGTGTCCGTCATCCATCCGGAGAGATCTCAACGCTGTGAATTTTGGAAAAAGTCAGCAACATCGGAAGCGGTTCCCAACCAGCTCTTTGACTTGTAACACAATTTAAATCAGAAGTCCCTTTCTTTTAGAGTATAAATATAAAGGCACCCGGCGCCGGCTGAGACCTCGGCCTGAAACAAGCCAAACATTATTGAAGCAAGATATCTCAGAAAAAGCTTGACAACTTGCTGGGCATATAATATTCAGAAGCATGAGGTAAGTAAATGTTACTTACCATCATTTCAGACTGTCCAATGTCGGTAGTCTTTCATGCACTCGTTGAAACCGTATCTCTTAATTAAAGACTCAAATTCCGAGTGCATGAAACGTTCGCGTCCACATCCGATTACGAATTAGCTTGCTCTTGCAAAGAGTTCGGCTGCAAATCTGAGAGATGGCTCCGTGCCGGGATGTTCTTCTGACCCTGACCTGTCATCTGTATCAAAAATTATTGCTGATTTTGCAACACCTCTTGGAAAAAACCAAAAAAAATGAAAGAAGGAGGCATGTATATGGGCAGGAGTCTGTTCGGAGAGGAGCATGAGATATTTCGCGATTCATTCAAAAAGTTTCTGGCAAAAGAGGTAACTCCGTTCATAGAGAAGTGGGAAGAGGATGGCATTGTTCCCAGAGAAATGTGGAACAGACTAGGCGATAATGGATTTCTCTGCCCATGGCTTGACGAGAAATACGGCGGCTCCGGGGCGGGATTCGAATACTCCGCCATTATAATTGAAGAGCTCGCCTATATCGGTAGCCACGGACTCATAGCGGGCCTTCACAGCGATATCATTGTTCCTTACATATACAGCTTCGGAAATGAAGAGCAGAAGATGAAATGGCTCCCCGGTTGTGCCACAGGCGATATTGTGACGGCCATCGCCATGACTGAACCGGGTACCGGGTCGGATCTCGCCGCGATCCGGGCTACGGCGGTGAAGGACGGCGATTCATATGTGATCAACGGTGCTAAGACTTTCATTTCGAACGGCATCCATTGCGATCTGGTTATCGTGGTGGCAAAGACGGACACCCATGCCGATCCTCCCTTTAAGGGCATCAGTCTCATCTGCGTCGAAAACGGAACCCTGGGTTTCCAAAAGGGGAGAAAGCTCAATAAGATGGGGTTTCACAGCCAGGACACGGCAGAGATGAACTTCGAAGATTGCCGGGTGCCCGCATCCAATCTGTTGGGAAAGGAGGGGCAGGGCTTCTATTATCTGATGCAGAAGCTGCAGGCGGAAAGGCTCGTGGTGTGCATTATGGCCCAGGCGATGGCGGAGGCCATGCTGGAAATGACCATTAAGTATTGCAGGGAGAGAACCGTCTTCGGAAAGCCCATCAGCTCTTTTCAGCATAATACGTTCAAGATTGTGGAGATGGCTACAGAGATTGAACTGGGAAGGACTTTCCTCGATTCTCTCCTTCTGAATTACTGTGAAAAGAAAGATATTGTGAAAAGAGTCTCTATGGGCAAGGCCTGGATTTCAGAAATGGCGAACCGCGTAGCCTATGATTGTTTGCAGCTTCACGGCGGCTACGGCTATATGGAAGAATATCCGATTTGCCGTTTTGCGAGAGACGTGAGGGTTATTCCCATATTTGCAGGTACTACAGAAGTCATGAAGGTAATCGTGGGTCGCATGATGGGTCTGTAATCATAAAGAAAGAGGGAAATGAAGGAGGAGGCAAAATGAGGACTTTTATGTCGTGGCAGGATGAGTACAAAAGTAAACTCATGACGGCGGACGGGGCTGTCAAGAAAGTAAAATCAAAAGATGTGGTGGGATTCGGCCTCTCATTGGGGGCGCCCACGTCTCATCTTGTGGACGCGCTTTTGGCGCGGGCCGGTGAATTGCAAGGCGTCCGAATTGTAGACGCTGTGCCGATCCGGCCGATGAAGTTGTACGATCCTGATTTCATGAACAGCATCAGAGAATCTTTCACTTACAGTTCGTTGTTATACAATCCCGTAAACCGGAAACTGGCCCAGAGCAAAAATGTGGATTATCAAATTGTCAACAGCTCTGATTCAGGCGAGCGGATGGGGCGGGTCTGCAATGTGGCCATGGTCTGTGTGTGCCGTCCCGAAGCGGGCATGGTCAACCTGGGACTGACCAATTTCTTTTCGCCGGAGATGATAAGAGGAGCGGAACTGGTTATTGCCGAAGTCAACGATCAGATGCCCATGGTGTATGGCGATAACTGGATGCCGATTTCTGAGTTCGACTGCTTTGTCGAACATTCCAGCCCGATTCCAGAGTTCAAGCGCAAGGGCGAGCCCTCACATTTGGAATTCGCCATTGCGGAAAATGTCGCGTCGCTTATAAGAGACGGGGACTGCCTTCAGATGGGGATAGGGACATTACCGGAGGCCATTATCCGGCTCCTCCGGGATAAAGGGAAGAAAGACCTAGGTGTGCATACGGAGATGTTTCCCATGGGACTGCCGCAGCTCGTCAGGGAAGGGATTGTCACGAACAAGTTAAAGAGGGTTCACACGGGAAAGACGGTTGCAAGCTTCTGCATGGGAGACCGTGATATGTACGACTTCGTTACGCGTAACCCGGACTGCGTCTTTTATCCCACTTCCTATATAAACGCCCCTCATCTGCTTCGGGAGATAGACAATCTGGTATCCATAAACATGGACCTGGAAATTGATTTCATGGGCCAGTTAAATTCCGAAAGAGTTGACTTCCGTATGGTGGGTGCTGCCGGAGGCCAGCTTGATTTTGTCATCGGCGCCGCCTGGTCAAATGGCGGAAGGGCAGTAAACGTCCTGCCATCGACGCGGACACTGAAGTCCGGCCAGGTTGTTTCTACTATTGTACCTCAATTGTCACCCGGTGCGCTCGTCATCGTGCCGCACATGTACAGCCAGTTTGTGGTAACAGAGCACGGCATTGCCGATTTGTTTTACAAAACCATGCGTGAGCGGGCCGACGCCCTGATTGCCATAGCCCATCCGGATTTCCAGGGAGAGCTCCGTAAGGAGGCCAAACGAATTCTTTATTGAACAGGAATATGATTTTGAAAAAGTTAAGTCTCAAGTTGAAAGGAGGAAACTAAATGGATGTTAAAGGTTGTAAAGCGATTGTAACCGGCGGTGCATCGGGACTCGGTGAGGCGTGCGTCCGCAATCTGGTGGGTCTGGGCGGGAAGGTGGCGATTCTGGATTTTGATGCGACGAAGGGAGAAAAACTTGCCGCAGAACTGGGAAGCAATGTCATCTATGCCAACACTGATGTGACGAGTGAGGAAAGCGTGCAGGCAGCCATCAAGAAAACGATGGACGCTTTTGGCGCGATAAATGTTGTGATTAACTGCGCCGGTGTGGGAGATCCCGGGAAGGTTCTTTCCAAGAAAGGCCCCATGTCGCTTTCATACTTCAACCGCGTGGTGCAGATCAACCTGGTGGGCACCTTCAATGTCATCAGGCTCACGGTGGAGCAGATGGTCAAGAATAGCGGAAATAAAGACGGTGAAAAAGGGGTCATCGTCAATACCGCCTCGGTCGCCGCCTTCGATGGTCAGATCGGGCAACCTGCATACAGCGCCTCCAAGGCCGGTGTCGTTGGTATGACCCTGCCCATTGCAAGGGAATGCGCCGAGTATGGAATCAGGGTAATGACGATTGCGCCGGGGCTCTTCAATACACCGATGCTCGCGCAACTGCCCGAGGCGGCGCGCGAGGCCTTGGGCAAGATGGTTCCATTCCCGCAGCGTCTCGGTGATCCCATGGAATATGCAAAAATGGCCCAGCACATCATTGAGAATCCCATGCTCAATGGAGAGGTCATAAGGCTCGATGGCGCCATCCGGATGGCGGCGAAGTAAAAAATTTCAAACAACAAAATCCTGCATCGCATTGCTGGGATTTTAGTGTGCATAACCTGAAAAGAAACTAAGAAGGAGAATAGAAAGAGATGGAAAGCAAAAATGGTATCGTGATGGTAAGTGCGGTGAGAACGCCGTTCAGCAAATTCGACTCCGCCATGGCGGATATACCGAGCATCGACCTCGGTGTAATGGTCATGAAAGAGGTAATCGAACGGGTGAAAATCAAGCCGGAGGAAGTGGATGACATCAGTTACGGGAGCTGCATCCCCGCGGAAGTTGCCCTGGAAACGGATGTGCCAGCGAGGCAGGCGACTCTCCTTGCCGGGTTTCCAGCGGATAATATTTCCCTAACCCTTGACAGGGCATGCTGCTCATCCCTGACCTGTCTTCGCTTAGGAGTCAGGGCCATAAAAGCCGGAGAGGCGGAGATAGCCATGGCCGTGGGCTCGGAAAACATGCCGCGGACGCCCCATCTGGCCCCAGGTTTAAGAAAGGGAACGCGACTGGGACATATCAAGCTCATCGATTGCCTCTTCGAGCTTGGCTATACGGCCAAGGGATTCAATCCCGTTGCCAAGGACGCGGGGGAAGTGGCGCTGGAATACGGCGTTACAAGGGAGATGCAGGACGCCTGGGCGCTTGGAAGTCAGGAGAAGTACGCAAAGGCCTTTGAGGCAGGGAAGTTCAATGTCGGAGAGGAACTCATGCCCGTAGTGATTCCCCAGAAGAAGGGCGATCCTATCGTCATCGAAAAGGACGAATCGCCGAGAAAGACAAACATGGAGGCCCTGGCGAAGTTGAAAACCATCTATGGCAGTCCCACTGTGACAGCAGGAAATGCGCCTCCCATAAGCGCCGGTGCGAGCGCGATTCTTATAATGACCGATAAAAAGGCTAAGGAGAAGGGTCTGAAGCCGATGGCAACAATAGTTACAGTAGCAGCCTCGGCTACAGTCCCTCGTGAAATTGCCGTTATTCCAGCTTATACGATTCAGAAAGCCCTGAAGCAAGCAGGTCTGACTCTCGACGACATGAAGTTGATTGAAATAAATGAAGCTTTTGCAGTACTGCCCCTTGTTTCCACGAAGATACTTGCTAATAACGATGAGAAGAAATGGAAAGAGCTTCAGGCCAAGACCAATGTGAACGGCGGAGCCATCGCAATCGGTCATCCGGTGGGAGCAAGCGCCGCAAGACTTATGATGACTCTCGCATACGAACTGAAACGGCGTGGAGGCGGTTACGGCGTAGCGGCTATCTGCGGCGGTTTGGCGCAGGGCGAGGCGGTTATAATCAAAGTGTAGAAAAAAGTAGAGCTCGCTCAGCCCATCACAATGATTGCGAGAAATAGAAGAGCAAAGGAGAAAGAGGATGGACTATCAGACGATTCTATATGAGAAGGGCGAGGGAATAGTCGTCATTACCTTGAATCGCCCCAAAAGCATGAATGCCCTCAACAGCCAGCTATTCAGGGAACTGGATCACGTCCTCACAGAGATTGACGGTGATGAGGAAGTGAAAGTGGTGATCCTTGCGGGGACGGAAAAGTTCTTTGCCGCAGGCGCCGATATTACCGAGATCGGAGGGATTGCCACGCCGATGGACGCTCACCGGTTTCTGAAGGATGTCCAGGCGGTATTCAACAAGATTGAGGACCTGGAAAAGCCTGTTATTGCGGCGGTGAGCGGCCTGGCACTGGGCGGCGGCTGTGAACTTACGCTTGCTTGCGATCTAAGGATCGCCGCAGATAACGCAACCTTCGGGCAACCGGAAATCAAGATCGGCGTGATTCCCGGGGCAGGCGGCACGCAGCGGCTTCCCAGGATCGTTGGCATCACCAAGGCCAAGGAACTTCTCTACACCGGCGATTTCATCGATGCACAGGAGGCCTATCGCATCGGCCTCGTGAACAAAGTGGTACCCGCTGCTTCTCTGATGGACGAAGCCAGGAAGATGGCCGGGAAGATTGCCCGCCAGCCGGGATTCGCCTTGAAGATTACAAAGATCGCAGTCAATGGCGGGATGAATATGGACATGAAGTCGGCCATGGCCTACGAGGCGCGATGTTTTGAAATTCTCTTTTCCACGGCGGATCAGAAAGAAGGGATGAAAGCCTTTGTGGAGAAGCGAAAACCTTCATTCATAAACAGGTGATATGGGGAAAGTCGTTTCATTGAGAAATGCCATTGGTTGCATCCGTAACGGGGATGTGCTGTTCTTAGGGTCCCTCATCGAATGCCGGCGTCCCATGGCCGCCGCCTATGAAATCGTCAGGCAGCAAAAGAAGGGGCTGATTCTTCTTGCGGAATGTTCACTTGCGGAAGATATGCTCGTGGGAATGGGCTGTGCTGCGGCCTGGCGTGGCTGCTATACGGGGATGGCGAATTTCGGTCTTTCGCCGGCAACCTTAAGAAAAATAGAGACGGGCGAATTCGTCGTCGATGATATCGGTCATATTGATATCATACTAGGCGCTATGGCGTCCATGGCCGGGAGCCCCTTTGTCGCCACCCGCGCCACTTTGGGAAGCGACGTTCTCAATCCCGAGTTCTCTCGGACGGAGCAGGTACGGGCGCTCGCGCGTGATCCCTCCATGATTCCGGAGAAAAAGTTTGTGTTGATGGATGACCCGTTTTATGGGAGCGGCCTGGTAAAACTGCAGCCCGCCATGCCGGCTGACGTAGCTGTCATCCATGTTCAGCAAGCGGGTGAGGATGGGACCGGGCGGATAGAAGGCAGTCTCGCATTTGACCATTATTACATACACGCCGCCAAGCGGGTTATCCTGACTGCGGAGCAGGTTGTCCCGGAGTCTTATCTGCGTAGGGACCCCAACCGCAACCAGATCCCCTGCACGAGCGTGGATATGGTCGTAGAAGTCCCGTGGGGCGGGCATCCCAGCCAGGTGCAGGGATTTTACGATGTCGATATGCCCTTTATCAGGGAGTATGTGGAAGCAGCTAAGACTGAGGCCGGTTTGGAAAGCTGGGTTCATGAATGGGTATTTTCCATGAACGCGCACGATGAATATCTGGACAGGATAGGGGCGGCGCGGCTTCAAGATCTGCGGGCTATTCCGCCCTATGGATACCGGCCTCGCAATACTTGTGAGAGATCGCATGATCGCGAAGACATGTTGAACGAGACGGGAGGTGATGCATAAGAACCGGCATTGGACGATGACGAGCGGTTATCTGGTCATAATTGATTGAGATACAGTGAAGGAGGGAAATTATGGAGAAAAGCAAGATCGTCAGTTTGAAAGAAGCAATGCAGGAAGTACAGGATGGCGATTGCATCATCATGGGCGGCGTAGTGGAAGATCGCCGTCCCATAGCCGCTGCCCTGGAACTGATACGCCAGGGCAGGAAGAACCTCATTATGCTGGCGGAGTGTTCACTTTCGGAAGATATGCTCGTGGGCGCCGGTTGCGTCGCGGCGTATCGCGGCACCTACACAGCCATCGGGGCTTTCGGCATTTCTCCTTCCATAAAGAGAATGGCGGAAGCAGGCCGCATCGTAATCGATGACATCGGCCACACGGATGTCTGTCTCGGCGCCATGGCAGCCATGGCGGGCGCTCCCTTCATCGCCTCCAGAACAACATTTGGAACGGATGTGCTGAATCCCGCCTATGATAACGTGGCCAAGATCAGGGCATTGGCGAGAAACAAAGAGATGATCCCGGAGAAGAAGTATATTCTTATGGAGGATCCTTTCTATGGCCGCGGCATGGTCCAACTCCATCCCGCAATGAAAGCGGACATTCTCATCTGCCACGTCCAGTATGCCGGCGAAGAGGGAACGGTCCGGATCGACGGCAGTCTGGTCTTCGATCACTTTGCCGCGCACGGAGCCGAAAAAGTCATTATTACGGCAGAACAGGTCGTCCCTGAGGAGTATCTCAGGCGCGACCCCAATCGCAATCAGATCCCCTGCACCAGTGTTGACATGGTCGTTGAGGTCCCCTGGGGCGGTCATCCGGGACAGGTTCTTAATTTTTATGACATGGATATTCCGTTCCTTATGGATTATGTAGGAAAAGCGAAAACGGAAGCGGGATTTCAAGAATGGGCCGATTTCTGGGTTCACGGGCTGAAAGGCCACGACGATTACTTGAATAAACTGGGTGCTTCACGTCTGGAAAAATTGCGGGCCATACCGCCATTCGGCTATCGTCCAAGACCGAAAGGAGGGACACGATCATGACAGAACAATACGCAAAAGTGCAAGACTACAAGCCGACGGAGGCAATGGTGATATACGGTGCCCGGATGCTGAGCGAATTTAACGGCAAAACCGGGATCATCGGAATTGGAGCGCCGCTTCTGGCAACACACCTGGCAAAGATACTTTATGCACCGGACATGAAGATGATTGTGGAAACGGGGCAGGCGGATGCCGACCCGATTGAGGTGCCGCTCTCCATCATGGACAGTCGCCTGACCTATGGCTCGTCCTGGCAGATGGGCGACCCGGAAGGCCTGTTCCCGCTCATGCGGGGGGAAATTGACTTTGGCTTCATCGGGGGGGCGCAGATCGACAAATATGGCAGCCTGAACTCGACTTTTATCGGTACCGATTATAATAAGCCGACAAAGAGGCTGGCCGGCACGGCAGGCGCAGTTGATATCGGTGGATTCGCCAAGGCGACAATTATCACCATGGCTCACCAGAAGCGCCGGGTATTGGATAAGGTGGATTATCTCACCACGCCGGGCTGGATGGTGAAGAAATGGCCGGAAGGCAAAATGGTCAGAAGGGAAGAGATCGGTCTTCCCGGCGGGCCTATCGCATTTATTTCTTCCATGGGGATTATGAGATTCGATGCGAAAACGAAGGTCATGTATGTGGAAAAATGTTTTCAAGGGGTGACGCCGGAGGCGATCAAGGAGAACACGGGTTTCGATATCGACATCTCCCGCGCGACTGAGGCAGACCCCTTACTCTTAGAGGAGCTTAAGGTCCTGAGGGAACAGTGCGATCCCTTGAACATTTACCGCACACGATAGGCAGCAGAGAGGCAAGGAGATGACGAGGCAGGGCGGGGGAGGGGGCGCCGCATAACGCGACCCGCGCGCCCGCCCTACGCTTATGCGTTGGAATACTAACTCCTCGGTCAGCTACCTCAAAGACATATAATCAGTCAATAAATGATTTTCACTGGAGGAAGTATGCTGGCAGCACGTGAAAAGATCAGCAAAAGCTCGGGCAAACTACATGTAAGACCTCTGCCTGTCGGGGGCGTCAAGATTAGAGAGGCCTTCAAAGCGCTTTTGGAAGTAAGAGAATTCAACGCGATTACGACCGCCCAGATCTCGAGAAAATCGGGCGTCAACGAAGCCCTCATCTATAAGTATTTTGGCGACAAGCGAGGTCTCTTGCATCAGGTGCTCCGGGACTATCTCGACGAATATCTTGGACAGATGGAGTCGGAACTGAAAGGCATCAAGGGCACTTTCAATAAATTGAAAAAGATTGTCTGGTCCCAGATGAACCTCTATGAGTCGAAACGGGTGCTCGCCAAGATTCTCCTTCTGGAAGTGAGAAATTACCCGGGCTATTTTGAAAGCGAAAGTTATGGTCAGGTGCAGAGGTATAGCAGAATCATAACGGATCTCCTGAAAGAAGGCATAAAGAATGGTGAAATCCGTAACGACATACCAGTCACGTCCATGAGGCAGGTGATACTGGGCGGCATCGAGCACCTGTGTCTGCCGAAGATCATATACGGTAAGCCGTATTCTGCCAAGGAGCTCACAAGAGAATTATGTATGGCTGTATTTGCGGGAATAGCAAAGCGCCCGTAGTACATTGATTCATAAATAGCGAACAGAGACTTCGGGTGCAGCCATAATTTTCATTCTTTTTTGTGCCGACTGGTCGGCATGGGGGTTTCAAACGATTATAAATGAAATCTATCTCTTGACTTTTCAAAGAATTGGGAGCGAAAAAAGAGGCATATTTAAATAGGACATCGTCAAAAAGTTAACAACTAATCTGAACCATTTTTGTAAGGGCGGTGCCATGAAGAGATTATTGAAACCCCGTTTTTCAAGAGAGAGCGGGGTTTTTTATGTTCTCCAAGCGAAAATTATTTATGATCAAAAATTCCACTATTTTTCATGCAAGAAGAATAAACGTGAAAGGAACTGATGCACGAGCCGTTATGCGGAGTAAATGTCCATTGATTAATATTTTTTTCTGTCTTCTTGTATGCATTTCTATCATGCTTTTCGCTTCAAGTCCTTCATTGGCTCAAGATGATGAAATCAGAGATTTGTCCCAAATGATAGCTGAGAAAGTTGCACCTGAACTAGGCAAGAAGAGGATTGCTGTAGTAGATTTCCTGGACTCAAAAGGAAATCTTACAGAACTTGGGAAATTCATTGGCGAAGAAGTCTACATGACTCTTGTCAATCAGAGTAAGCGTTACAAATACCGTGTTTTAGACAGAAAACATGTGAATAGACTGCTTGAAGAACACAAGATAGCCCTGTCAGGGTTAGCAGATCCTGAAACCGCAGCTCAATTTGGCAGATTTACTTTAGCGAACGTTATCATCACATGAACATTGGCCGAATTTGGCGAAGATCGTATTAGAGTATCTGTTAGCGCATTATCTGTAGATACAGCTGAAGTGATAAAAGCGGACAGACTGAGTATTGTCAGAACGCCATCCATTGACAAACTTTTCAAATCGAAACACGCAGATTTGGACAAACAAAAGGTTACAGAATTATCCCCTGGGGATAGTGCCGTGCCGGACAGACCAAAAACAATCGGAAAATTAAAAACGGCTACTCGCCCACCACTTAATGAAGGTGGTGATACGGATTCACTAATGCAAGCCTTAGGGAGAGCAAGTCAGTTAAAGAAAGAAATTGCAGATCTCAGCGAGCAAATAATATCGAAATATGAAGCACGGAAAAAAATATAGAATCACTGAAGGCCGATCAAGATTTAAGGCAGATTAAAATCTGTATCGAACTCTTTGAAGAATTATTGACAAATCTAAAACCACTTTCAAGTGAGTTAAAGTCTCTTCAAGAAAATTTTTTATTTTGCCTCAGAAAGAAGTAGATATTAGAATTGGAGAGCCAGCAACTGGATATAAAGGTTTTCCTATAGAGGCAAAATATGATGATAAAATGCTGACATGATTCTGGGAAATCAAGGACCCGAAATTGGGCGAATCGATTGCAGAAGTGAGAAGTACGGTAACATGCAAAGGAATTCTTCAAATCGAGAAGGATCAAGGGGAATTATATCGACTTAAATTGTACTATGGCTGGAGTTGTTGCGTTAGTAAATTTCCCGTTTAATCTAACGCTTATGAGTGGTATGAAAAAAGCATTGTCACTACAATATGGGAAGAAAAATGACATGGTCACCCGGCTGAAGAGTGTTTCAGTTTCGCATCCTCTCCTGGAGAGTGAACAAATAATTGACATTGAAAAACTGAAATATTCTTCCGAAATAGAAATACTGGAGGAAATAGAATTTAAGACATTGCCTGAAGCAAAAAAAGTCTTAACATAAAAGCTGTCGTAGTTTAGTAATTAGGCGGCTCATTGTAAATACAATCTTTAGGAATGTTTGTTGCCAAATCTTTAATCATCATTTCTAAAAGCACAGTCGATGGATTACTGTCTGCGAGCCGGCCCGCTACTTTGCTTTTTTTCAGTTATGCGATGAGGTCATGAAGGGAGGATGCAGGATGAAGAAGAAAGTCAACGTAGTCATGTTATCGAAAATGATGTCTCTATTGCTGTTTTTATCTATAACGGGATGTTACGAGACCACCCATAATATAAAGGCTGAAGATGCCTTGGCTGGGGGAAAAGTGCTTGCCGGCAGATTCTTGTTTTATGAAAATGATGCCCCTTGGAAAGACTCATCGCTTAAATTTGTTATGTTCTTCAATAAGCAAAGGGATAAGGAAGTGCGGGCATTGGAGCCGGATGCTGACGGCTACATATACATACCTGTTACAGCAGGAAGATATTATTTTGGGGGGGTAAAAGTAATCGTCAAAATCAATGAGGTATTCAATTTCAGCTTCACTACAATTCCAACGGTTTTTGTAAACGATAGTGATTCGGCGGTTAATTTCGGCACTATTAACGTGAAATTCTCTCAAAGCGCGGGCGAAAAGGTTGTAGCACATTTGGCGGGTCTTTCTCGCGCGCATATCAGCGTAGAACATGTTCCAGACTATGACGTCACTCGACTGAAGATTGTGGAAAAAATAGGCACATCTATGCCTCTGGGAGAGCGCAAGGTGATGTTTGTTAAACGTCCCAAAAAGACTGAAAGAACAACCTCGAAAGAATAGGCCTATATCAGGAGATCTTGAGGATCAAATCTTTATTCTTGAGAAAAAGTGCAGTGGATAAATTAGTGTCTCCAAAACCGACCATTCCTTTTATCTCTTTTTCCCGATTTTTCCATTTTGGATGTCGTCTGCTATACCTTCCTTGATCTGTTTCATAACCTCCCTGAAAGCCTCTGCCAAGTCGGAGCCCGACTCACCGGACTTGCTTTCATACAACGTCGCACTATCGGTTTTCGTGGAGGTTCTGTCATATTCCGATAACACAGCGCCTGTCCTGGCGTCCAAGATCTGAACCTTTAATTCAACGACCGCTTCAATATTGTAAGAAGTGATCCCCGTAAGGAGCAACAGATTGATAATCGGGATGAACTTGATAGGGTTGTGCTTTGTCTTCCAGTAAAACCGCTTGATCTCACCCTTGACAATCAAGTCATCCTTGTCACTGCTAGCGGGGAAATCAAGGACGGCGAACATCCGTGAAGATCGAAAATCATCCAGCACTTTCGCAGTGACTTTTTCATCAATATCAGGGATGCTCTTGGTCACCTCCTTATCGTCCACGGGCCGGCTGTCAACGAATTTTTCCATACCTAAAAAGGCGTTATTCTGTTGCATCGTGTTCAAAGAGGGAACATAGCGGAAAGGCTCGGAACCGTTTAATGTTGTGCAACCCGACACAAGAAATAACCAACAAAACGCCAATATGACTCTTTTCATTTTTCGCCTCCTCTTCATATCAACATGATCATGTAATGACATAATGACACTTATTCAGTCAAAAGTCGCGGAACGATCAGCACCTGCGATCTCGCATAATTGATTAATTTTATCAAGGTAAGAGTATGGCTGTCAATTCTCTCAAAGGTTAAAAAACGTTGATCGCATTAATAAGACTCGCGAGCCTGCCGAAGTCCTTGCGGTTAAAGTCTATCAAGAGCCTGGGTAGATGAATAATGTCCGCGTCATCCATTTCAGCTTCCAATGCCCCGGATGCTGCGATACCGCCCTCTGGCGTAATGATGTCCTGGAACCGTTCTCTCAGTTCCCGGATGTCATTGGAGCCGAGCTGAGATGTGAGCCGTATCACGAGTCGGCCATGCACATACCGCAAACTGTGATAGCGGCGATAGAAATGTTTAATCTTCTTCACCGCGTCATCCACGGAGCAGACCCGTTCGAAGAGCGCAAAGTCTGACCGGCAGATATAGCCGCGAGCCAGAAGCTCTTCTTCGAGGAGCTTGATCAGGTGTATCCAGTAGGAACAGTCCGGGTCGTCCACGAGCACGAGCGGCAGGGGATTGCGTTTGCCGGTTTGGACCAAGGTGAGGGTCTCCATTGCCTCGTCGAGCGTGCCGAAGCCGCCCGGGAAAAGCGCCACGGCGTCGGCTTCTTTAAGAAATGCGACTTTGCGGTTGAAAAAATATTTGTAATTGATCTGCCGGGGGTTGCCCTCGACAACAGGATTTGCTTTCTCCTCGAATGGCAAGCGGATGTTCACACCGAAGGAATGCTCGGAGCCGGCGCCTTCGTTGGCGGCCTGCATGATTCCTCCTCCCCCGCCGGTGATGATCATATATCCCGCATCAGCGAGCTTTTTCCCGAATAGCCTTGCCATCTCGTATAACGGATCACCCGGCTCTGTGCGCGCCGAGCCGAAGACCGTGACCTTGCGCACGTTTCGGTAGGGGCCGAAAACCTTGGAAGTGAACCGCATCTCCTTGAGCGTTGTGTTCATGAGCTTGAGATCTGCGCTGTCGTCGTCCTCCTGTCCGGCTTTGAGTGAGGCGATAATCATCTCGCGGATGTATTCCGGCCGCCGGATACCCCCGGCCTTCTCCATCAATTGCTCGATGATCTCGTCAATGGGGCCGTTATTTCTGCTGAAATTAATTTTCATAGTTTCTCTTTGCTCCTGTTGGTCGTTGCTGAAATAATTATTACAAATAGTAAGCCATCTTTTATTTTTTGTCGAGAAGGAAGAAGGATTATTCCCCTGAAGCACAAGAGGTATATCTGCTTTCTGCTATTAAGAAGACGGACGCTTTGATACATCCCTTTCACCATCGGCGGCGCACCCCACATTGTGGGCAGTATTCCATTTGCACACGAGGCCGCTTGTCTTATACTTCGCCCAAGAAAGAGGAAGTTCTTATCAATAACTTATAAGTTTACCACTTCGCAGAACAGGACTGAAGAGAGAGACGCCCTTTTTCTTCTCGTGTTCCCAGTTTCTTCGTTGCTGCCGCCCAAGAAAATCCAGATCAACCCTCACGAAATGGCGCGCCTTGCTGCGAACCGGGGCCTGTCCACTACCGAGTTCATTGAACACTGCGCCCACGACAGCGGAAGCCTTCTGAATTGGGAAAAAGACGGCACCTGCGTCTTCCTCTATTCCAAGGGTTGCGGCGTCCACCCGGCCCGCCCGCACGTCTGTCGTCTTTATTCCCTCGGCCGTCATGTCCCTCCCTCGGGAACTGTGGTGGCGCACAGTCCCACCCGTATCAGTTTCTGCGACTTACACCATTTCTGCAATATGGGAAAACAGACGCGATCCAGGATACCGGAGGGTTTCTTGGAAGGATAGATAGATAGAAAAATATTCGGCGAGCTTTACGGATCGTGTCGTGAGGTTATGTTGTTTCTGAGTTAGCGGGATGCGTTATATATTAGCCTATGCTGCTGCACGCCTCTCTTTCTGTTCCGTTTTCATTACTATATATCTTTTACGGAGTTCCTGCAGACTTTCCTGTTTGCCTTCTCTGGCAGATGGTGTAAGAAAAGATGAAAGTCTTTTTTCCAGTTTGTAAAGATTTTGTTCTTGGCCGATTTCTATTATGCCGTCCGTCATAATGCTCTGCAAGTATAGTTCTTGCTGCGTTCTTGAATAGATGTTCTCGGCAACGGGGACTAAAATATAATAGCTAAAAACTACCCCGTAGAGGGTAGATGTCAAGGCGACCGGGATCGTCTTCAGAATTACTCCTGTGTCGCCCACACCATAAAGCATCCCGATAAGACCTATGATACTGCCCGCTACACCAAATCCAGGAGCCAACAGAGCCATGGTCCTGAATACTCTTTCAGAATGCTGCCGTCTGATTTTAAAATAGTAAATTTCATTATGCAGGATACTTCGTATTTCATCTTCCCTATAACCGTCAACCAGCAAACCAAGGCCATTTTTTAAGAATGATATCTGTGTTGTCTTTTCTAGTTTCTCCAGCGACAATATGCCATTGGACCTTGATCTGACAGAGATATCGAGAAGGATATTTACGATATGATCCGGTGAATTAATAACATCTTTTTTATATGAATTGAGAGCAACCTTATATGCATTCTTTATTCTTTCATAGGGAAAGCTCAGGAAAGCGGCGCCGATTGTCCCGGATGAAACAACCAGGAAACTTACAATGTTGAAATATACGACTGTCCCCCCCTCTCCGAAGAAAAAACAGCTAATAAATATTATGGTACAAACCCCACCGAGAAACAAATTTTGTCTTAACATAGTATTATCTCCAATTTTATCTAAATTGATTATTCCTTGCTAATAAAGATTTCGACCCTTCTGTTTATTGCTTTATTTTCAGGGGTGGTGTTGGGAACGGCCGGTTTATACAAGGAGTGACCAGCGACCGTAAATCTCTCCGGCTCAATACCGTTTTCTTCTATGAGACATCTGACAATATTTACCGCCCTTATTGCCGAAAGCTCCCAGTTCGTGGGAAAGGCAGGGGAATGGATCGGGAAGGAGTCTGTATGGCCCTCGATGCGGATATTCGTTTTTGTTTTTTTGACGACTTCAGCAAAATTTCTCAAGAATTTAATGGCTTCCGGTTTTATGTCTGCCTTTCCCAGATCAAAAAAAAGGGAATCGCTGGCACTGACTTTTATCGCCTGTTCCTTATCAACAGCAACCGATATCTGGTCAGGTCTTGTATGTTGTCTTAAACGGTGGCTCATGTCATTGAGTTGTTCAGGAGTCATTTCCTGTCTGGCCCCTTGTTTGGTTGCTTCCACATTCGTCGCATTTGGTATCCTGAATGCATCGGCGATATCACGTTTTGATAATGAATAGATAAATAAGACGGCAAACATAACAAAAACAACCATCATGATGTCGGACCATGGAACAGCCCAATGGGGCGGCGTGATCTCGTCGTCAGTCTCGAAGATTCTTTTGTCAAAGTGATCTAAGGAAGGTTTCTTGACCGGTATATATGATTTTCTTGGTCCAATCGTTTTATCGATGTCAACAATTACAGCTTCTTTATGCGGTTTATAAGATACATTCCTATTCGTTTCTCCATTACATGAAGTTCCATGTGCCGGATAAGGAGCTCCCCCCCCGGTTTTTTCTATTTCCCGCTCTTTATCGCTTTCCATAAATACTCTTACAAAAACAACTATATTTTAGTAACCGAAACATTGCTCTGTATGCTTGACAATTTTTTCAGTTCTCATCATCTCGGTAGTCTGCAAAGCATATGCCAGATTATCCCTTGCCGGCAACATGCATAAACAGCTGATTTGCAGCAGTATCCGTTCGTATTTTTTTAAGGTGAATTTTATGTCCAAGAGCTACAGGGAAACAAATTTTACCATTCATGGTCGCTGCCCGGCAAATTGTGCCTGTTAGCCCATTGCAGACGGTGAGAAAGCCGTCAAACAGCTCAGAGAAGCTCTCAAATAGGGATATGCAAGACAGAAAGAAAATGAGATAGAAATAGAAAGGCCTTGTTTTCGAAAGGCGGAATAAAATCCGCCTTTTTTTGTTACGAATGGCTTCAGGAAATCAACAAACGTCATCAGTTTGCAAATCAAACTTGTAAGTTATGCCGATTTTGCATAGATACTGTCAGTTTATCAATATGCCGAATTATTAAGTCGTTATCATTCTTGTTCTTCCTTGCATCAGAAACAGGTGGTGGAATTTAGAATCTGGCTTTGTCCAGAAATCCTCAATCCAGGCATCCTTATTCCCCAGAGTGTACGATCTATGAACTGGAGCATCGACTGTCGTCTACTCCGAGAAAGGCAAAACACAGGATAAGACTTCTTACTTCCTAAAATGGCTGGTTGCCATGCATGCCTATGTCCTCAATACAGGGAAAAGATAGATCCTCTGTCGAATTAGAAAATGCAGTGGCGAGATAATTATCGATTTATGAGGGAATATTTTGCCGCGTACGGACTCTAAAGGGCAGTCTTTACCTCAACGTGCCAAACGATAATATCGATATAAGTAATTGATAAATCTCACGATTGGCTGTGATGCATCAAGGAGTCTCTATTGGTATATGGTTTGCAGTCAAACCATTATCATTAAGTTGTTCAGAACATTGTGCCAATAATCATGGCAGAAAGCATTCAGACACAAAAAAAATTAAACTTATTATGAGGTGCATCATGTCAGTTTCCGGAGTATCTAATACCAGTTTTTATCAGACCAACAGCGCACAGACTAACTTTCAGCAAATACGAGATTCCTTTCAACAGCTCGGACAAGCTTTGCAGTCCGGCGATCTCACTGCTGCCCAACAAGCCTTTGCGGCACTGCAGCAATTGATGCCCAATTTATCGGCGGGTAGTCAAACACAAACCGGGCAGCAAGGCAGTGGTCAAAACCAGTTTGCTACCGATCTTAGTGCACTCAGTCAAGCGCTTCAATCAGGCGATCTGACAAAGGCACAGGATGCGTTTGCAAAGCTGCAACAGGACATGCAGTCTGTCCATAAGAGACATCACCATCACAGCTCGGGTGCCTCACAGGATTCTGCATCAAGCGCGAATAACAGTTCTATTTCGAATGGCACCGTTACTAATACTATAGATGTAACGACATAATCCAGAGAGAATTACACTCAAGTGGACTGAATGATGGGACAAGCGAGCGAAGGGCTGAACCTTGGTTGATGCTTTGAAATACATCAAAGTTCAAAAGCATCAAGTCGAAGATAATAAGCCTTTCCACAATTGTCTTGGATCTTAGTCAGAGTGGATGATTATAACAATTCTTCTGAAAGGTGTATTTAATATGAGAAGGCTTTCTGCACAAGTGTTAATTTTTGTTGCCTCCTTCGCATTTACACTCTGTCCCATTTCCAATGCCGCCGATCTAACATCTATTAATACAAAAGGCAAATCTACTTCTCTTCGCAAGGAATTTGCACCGATACCATTAGCAAATAATTCTTCAAGGGCCTCATCGAAGATTGTTCCTTCACATCCAAAGAGATCGCCTCATCTATCGATAAAGCACACAAAAGGGGAGTCCAGGTGGAAATCCATACCGAATAAAGCCAACCAGCCTCCTTCAGAATCCTGAATCACCTATGAAACAGTATGAATCCCGTATGCGTGATCGACAATTGAATTTCTCCGCAGCAAGCGACGAGGAATGTGCTCGCTACCGAATTCAATGTTTTTTGTAATGAGTCTTGCTTTGTTTATTTAATCTTTGTGGGGCTACTTCCCCGCCGTCTGCGGCGGGGAGATTCATTTGGATCCAGAGCTTTGTCCGGATCCATGAGTAACGGTCTGAACTGCAATGCCGTTTCCACCGTTCCAATCTCCAGAGTGTGATTTATCGGTATCTCGATTGCAGCAACCTTCACAACGGCGTTACCCGCTCTAAAGAATGCCGGTTACACATGGTAATAAGCAACAAAATTTTGTCATAGACGCTGTGTCCTTGCAGGTGCAGCTATGATTCAGCCGGTCGGGCGATCCTGAAAAATCGGCAGTCGGATTTTTGTTCAGTTCTTCCTGAAACATTCGTGACGGCGAGCCGTCACAAGAAAGAATGAAAACAGCCTTGTCGACACCTTTATGGTGAGTGTAATAATATCAACGTATTAAGCTTCTGTTTACAGGGGAAAGCGTCGAATCTGCTATTATCGTCAGGATACATGACTTCGATCAGAAATTAATAGAAACGGCTCTCATAGATAATAGGGACCCTCAAAATGACAGAATTATAACTCTGAATGTGGTAGAAGTTCTGGGGACAGGTCAGCAACGCTGACAATCAGATCAAATTGGTCTCTAACCTAGATGAAACTCAACGTACCAAGATTGAGAAGAATGCAGTGGTTCATATTGTCAAGGGAGTCGAATCGGCTGCAAATTTGCCGCCACCACCAGACGTTATGACCCTGATAGCAAGTTCTATCTCAGGCCGACATGAAGATCACAAAAGCGGCGAGGAAGAATTATTCACTTCTTTTTAGTATTGCCCCCCTGCTTCTATTTTGTTTCACCTGTTCATTTATTAAAAGGACCCTTGTCTTGATTTCTCATGATCCCATCAGTTGCTCTGGTGCGCCTATGGTAATAATATCTGAGGGGCATAACAAGACCAAAAAAGGGTATGATATACATGGCAGCCACCATGGGTTCGATAGGGCCGAAAAACTCGGAGGAAAAAACAATCACCAAAACATTATTCATATTGCCTAACATGACTGCACCGGCCAGTTGATTCTCCACAGAACTTTTCCAGAAGAAGATAATCCCGACGGTGCAGCAGATCACCGACAGCACCACGGCCACTGCAGATGCCATGATAATGATGATGGGCTCCTTTTTAAAAAGAGGTGAATACCGGCAGAAAATCCCCAAATTTATTATGGCAAAAAGCAGGAGAGTCAGTGGAAACTGCCTTTTCATCAAATGCTTCAACAGACCCGGGGTAAGGCGTCTCAGGCCTTCAACGACTAAAATGGGGACGAAGATCACCAGCATAAGCATGCGGACCATGGCGATTAGTGAAAGCTCCGCATACTTCGCTGCAACAACATGGATGAGAGCCGGTAAAGTGATGGGCACCAATACCGATGTGATCACGACAACCACTAGGACAAGAGGGCTATTTCCTTTTATCAGATTAGATATGAAAGGGGCCACAACCCCTGTGGAAACACCTATCAAAAGCAATGAGGACAGGGCATAAGTCGGGGCAAAAACCTTAAATATATAAAAAACGACCACAGGCAGAATCAGGCTTTTCAGAACGGTAAAAGTCAAAATGGTTTTGCTATGGTCTTTCAGCGTCCTCCAGACAGTGCCCAGTTCAATGGAAAGGTAACTGAGAGAAAAAAGAGCCATCATACAGTAAATAGGCAGGGCTTGGAAAAAGGAACCGAAGTGGGGGAAGATGATCCCTGCCGCCATGGAGGAAAGGACCACGACTAGAAGCAAGAGATCGTTTGCACGAAATGGAAGTTGCATGCTTGATAGAGTGTATCGATTAAGGTTTTGATTTCTGCAACATATAACCAAACGCTAATATAGGAAGATTTGCATTTCTAGTGTTATTCCGATTAAGAATGGGCAACATAACCAAAATTTCTTCTCATTCGCTTTGAGGCATTCGCCATATTGCATATTAGACTGAGCATATGTGACAATCAGTTGTCCGGTACGTCTGTTGATGTGCAAGTCCATAATTCCTTGAGTCCAATTTATTGCACTCTCCGTAATTCTTGCCTGATAACCGTTAACAGTATTCTCCACTAGATTAACAACGGCAGCAAAATCTATCCCACTTAAACGTCATGTAAACTTGAGGATGTTAGCTTCAATCTGTTCTTGATTAGCTAAAATGTCCTTTGCCTTGCCATGCCCCAGTCTTGCAGTCTCTTTGAGATTTTCTATTGCTTGCTGATTATTGCCAGATGCGTCATATGCAACGGCTCCTAAAGCGTTATCCTCTGCCGGCGCCGATCGCCATTCATTCGGTCTACCGTAACGCAGCAAACACGCAAATCGAGAAGCCGGATGCCTTAATTGGGCATATCCGGATCTGGGAGGCGCCAAGGAGGGGAGCCTCCTTCGTCTACTCGACTTTTGATGATTCGACAACTGAATGCAACATTTCAAATGGATATCTTAAAATTTACTCTTTACGTGATCGTCGGGCGTTATAAGAGCAGAAAAGCCCAAAGCGATTAAGTTGGCGAAAATCGGCTTCGGGCTTCTCTGGAAATAAACTCTCTCCATAAGGAGGGGATAAACTACAGTATAACTCTACCCCCTTAAAAGAAGATGTCAATAGTTTTTTAAAATGATCAAGAGCAAAAAATTGTACCAGCAGATCAGGATGGAAAAACACCTTTTTACCGCTTATTATTCGGGTTAATTCTTCCTGCACTAAACAATTTAGAGGCTATTAAGATTATTCACGCTTTCTTTTGGTAATGATCACCAGAATCCCACACCATATTTTGTGGTCAAAATTCAATGTGGTCAAAATTCAATTGCCACACAATATCATTCTTGATATACTCCCATAGCGAAAAGGCAATGCCTTATCAATTCAAGTATTTTTGCAGGAAGTCACAAAGTCTATTATAAGTTAATATATTTTGTTGCTGCATTTAAGCGTAAGGGAAAATGAAATTAGTTCTTTGCAAAAAAGGAGGGTAAGATGAAAGAAAGAAATTTAAGAAGCACAGTGTTGGTTTTAACCTGTTTTTTGTTTTTTCTTGGAATGGTCTTGAGTAATAGTACCCTGGCCCAGCAGGAAGGGAAAAAGCCCAAGGATTCTTCCCCTACCATTCAACTTCAAGTCAAAGAGGGGATGGGCAGCTATCTGGTTGACTCCAAAGGGATGAGTCTCTATTACTTCAAGAAGGATTCCCCGGGCGTAAGCTCATGTAAAGGTGAATGTTTGACGAAATGGCCGGCATTTTATACGGAAAAGGTTGTCGTGCAGAAACCACTGAAGAAGAAGGATTTCGGCATTTCCACGCGAGATGACGGGAAGAAACAAACGACATACAAAGGTCTGCCCCTCTACTATTTTTTCAAGGATACAAAGCCAGGAGAGATGAATGGCGCGGGAGTCAACAATGTATGGGATGTTATCTACCCGGAAAAATTCAAACCGTGATGGTATTGTAAACAAGGCAGGCTTTGAGTAAGCATTAATTCAAACCGTGCAATCTTATAGGAAAGGCGTTTCCCCGGCGGGCGCCTTTCCGTCATATATACATGCGGGATTTTGTCTTCGTTCCATTCTTTTGAAACATAAAGAGTGCAATAGCAGCTCCGGTATTCTCTTACGTCGGGAGCCCGATATAAGCAAGGACAGACAATGTCTTCAGGCTATTCTAATTTCAAATAGAAAAACAGCGTAGTTTTAGCACAGAGAAGATGTTGGTCTCTGGAACCAGAGGTCATTTGAAAGAACTGGCTTTATCCGGAAAATCAAAATGGGCTCATGATTTCTCAGAAGCCCTTTTGAATAATTTTTGTGAAGAAAAGTTTGAATCAAGTTATTATTTTAGCACTCCAGACTCCGGCGCAGGCTTCGGTGCTTCCCTCTCTTTCTTCCACTCTTCCTTCTTCTTCTTCTTCTTCTTCTTCTTCTTCTTCTTCTTCTTCTTCTCTTGCTCTGTAAGCTTCGGCTTCGGCGCTATCACTGCGTCCTTAACAGAGCTAATCATATTCAATACGAAAGCGCTTCGTGAATACGGAGCGCGGTCGAAAAATGACGCAGGATGAGGTATCAGCCATGGGAATGATTAAGAAATGGGGGCTAATCAAGCTTCAGTCTATGTTCACGGAGTTTTTCGGTCTCGGCCGTGCAGCAATATTGAGCGCGTCGCTACTGACGATTGCAGCTATCGCAGTCGGCACATTTCTGTTTTTCTACCTTGCACCCCCTAATACAATTATCATGACGAGCGGTCCCAAAGGCAGTTCATTCGAAAGATACGCAGAAAGATATGCAAAGATACTCCAGCGGCAAGGTGTGACTCTCAAGATACTTCCGTCTGAGGGTTCTGTTGAAAACATAAAAAGATTGGCTGACCCTTCGTCAAAAGTCAATGTAGGATTTGTGCAGGGCGGCGTGAAGAAAGACGCAAACACCGACAAGCTTGTGTCGCTGGGCAGCGTCTCCTATGTACCGCTTTTTGTTTTCTACAGGAGCGGATCTCATATGGAGCGCCTCTCCCAGCTGGTCGGCCAGCGCGTAGCTGTTGGCGATGTTGGAAGCGGGTCTCACACTCTTTCCCTAGTGCTGTTAGCTGCCAATGGCATAGAACCCGGCGGCCCCACGAAGCTGCTGGAGATGGACTCCGATGAAGCTGCGAGAGCAATTCTGAGCAGCAAGGTTGACGCTGTGTTTTTGATGGGAGATTCTGTCTCCACAGATCTCATACGCCAACTTCTGCATTCTGACGGCATCCGCCTCTTCGACTTCACGCAGGCCGATGCCTTTACCCGCCGCATCGCGTACCTCAATAAAATCACGCTCCCGAAGGGATCAATAGATTTCGGAAAAGGCACTCCTGCGCATGATGTTTCTCTGCTTGCGCCGACGGTTGAGCTGATTGCGCGAGAAAATCTGCATCCGGCCCTCTCTGATTTGTTGCTTGAAGCTGCGACAGAAGTTCACTCAGGATCAGGGCTTTTCAGGAGCAAGGGCGAATTCCCGGCACCGATCGAGCAGGAGATGCTTATAAGCAATGACGCGAACCGCTTCTATAAGTCCGGCAAGAGCTTCTTCTATCGATACCTTCCATTCTGGTTCGCCAGTCTCGTGAGCCGTATCGTTGTCGTCTTGCTTCCGATGATAGTCGTGTTGCTGCCCGGGCTGCGCCTCATACCCGCCATATACAGATGGCGTTTCAGGTCGCGCATCTTCAAATGCTATCGTGCGCTGCTGGTAATAGAGCGGGATCTATTGACGGAGCTGGCGCCCGACAAGCGCAAAGAGCTGCTGGAAAAGCTCGACAACATCGAGGCAGATGTAAACAGGATGAAGGTGCCGGCATCGTTCGCGGATCAGTTCTATGGCCTGCGCGGGCATATCACATTTGTACATGCAAGACTGCTGTCGGAAAGCTATCCGCACTAACAAAAAAGGTTCACGCTTCCCATTGGTCTAAGATCAAACTATTACATGCGAGTTAAATCGCCTTGACATGCAAGAACGCCTTCCCCTATACTCCATAACGCCTGAAGGGAATTGATGTAAGATTTGAATTATAAAAAGACCACAATCAAGGAGTCAGCTAATGAAAACCAGTCGCAGAAATTTTTTGAAAACCACAGGTGCAGCTATCGTGGCAGGCACAGTGGGCACGTTGGTAAGCAGCAAGGTTCATGCGGGTGCAGGTCTCGGGGCCGGAGTGAAGGCAGCGCCTAGCGAAATGCCGAAGGGTATGACCTTTCTCACCATCAGTAAGAATGGTGAATACAGCCTCGGGGTGAAGACTGAGAAAGGCATACTCGATGTCAAGGCCGCATCCAGGGTGTTTAGGAAGAGAGTGCCGACAACTATCGACGACCTGCTCCGGGTTGGGGACCACGGGCTGACCTCGTTGGTGCAGACGGCGCTCAGCGGCGATAAAGGGCTAGGCGTGTTCTTGGACGAAAGCAAGATAGCGTTTGGTCCCTGTGTGACGAACCCGGAAAAAATCCTGTGCCTGGGGTTTAACTATCGGCAGCACGCAATAGAAACCAAGACGCCTATTCCCACCTCGCCCGTGCTGTTCACCAAGTGCAACAACGCGCTCAACTACCATAATGGCGTCATCAAACTGCCGACTCATGTAGCTACGAAGTTCGACCACGAAGTAGAACTGGTGGTGGTCATGGGAAAGACCGCCTACCGAGTGAGCGAGGAGGACGCATTGTCCTACGTGTTTGGCTACTGTACAGGCAACGATTTCAGCGCCCGCGACCTCCAGCGCAAGACCAGCCAATTCCTGCTTGGAAAGACCAGTGACGGCTTTGCCCCGATCGGCCCGTACCTCGTGACTGCGGACCAGATTCCTGACCCTAACAAACTAAAGCTGGAGTGCTACGTGAACGGCGAGCGGCGCCAGTCCAACAACACAAGCGATATGATCTTCAACGTGAAGACCATTATCAGTTACGCCTCGCAGCACTTCACTCTGAAGCCCGGCGATATCTTCTTCACCGGCACGCCGGAAGGCGTGATCTTCGGCAAGCCGCCGGACAAGCAGGTGTGGCTCAAGGCCGGCGACAAGCTCACCACAGTAATAGAAAACCTCGGTGAATTAAAATTTGCTCTCGTATGAAAGAGGAGGATATGGAGAACAAGTCCGTATACGATAATTTCATCGCCTGGATGAAGAGGTCATGGATCGGCTTGTCTGACTCGGACGATCTCCTGCCTGCCGTAAAGGCCCGTTATTCCGAAGATGAGGCGGTCCTGCTTACAGGTATGCCCTTTTCCCCGAAGGACGTGCGGGAACTTGCGGCCCAGAAGGGGATGATCCCAACCGAACTGTCCCGCGCGCTCGACGCCCTGGCGCAGAAAGGCCTTGTCTTCCGGATGAAGAAAGGGGAAAAATTATTCTATGGCTTGAATGACGGATTCTTGGTCTTTCTTCGCAGCTCCTTTTGGCCGGGTGGGACGGATGAAGAGAGCCGTCGCGTGGCTCCCATGGTGAACGCCTATTTCCACACCGGGCTGTTTGACCCTTATGAGGGTGTCCGGACGAGGGGACTGCGCGCCATTCCAATAGAAACGTCCATTGACATCGACGTCGGCAAAACAATCCTTCCTTACGAAGATGTGGCGAAGGTTCTGGAGGAGCAGACCGAATTCTGTGTCGCGGTCTGTCCATGCCGGCACCGAAAGAACATCGACCCGGCATCGCCGGACTGCAAGTACTCCACGGAAAACTGTCTGCACTTCGGAACTCTGGCTCGATATATGGTAGAGAATGGCCTGGGACGATCGATTACTATACAGGAAGCGAGAGACATTCTGAAACATGCCGCCGAGGAGGGCCTTGTTCATGGAATCTCCAATTGGCTCACAGGCGTTGATACAATCTGCAACTGCTGCAAGTGCTGCTGTATGTGGTTCGAATCCTTCCATGTCCTAAGACACAACAAGAGCATGGACGCATCCAATTTCATCGTTTCGGTAAAGGTGGAAACATGCAAGGCCTGCGGGCTCTGCGTGAAACGCTGCCCCATGGAGGCACTGTCGCTGCAGGAATCTCCGAAGGCGAAGAATAATAGAAGAAAGGCGAGTGTCCTTCAGGCCGATCTCTGCATCGGCTGCGGGGTATGCGCTTATAAGTGCCCGACCCGCTCACTTACTCTGGTCAGCAGGGGTACGGCGACGGCTCCCCCACAGGACCCGAGGGACTATGTGAACCGTTTCCTCACGGAATGGCAAGCCTACACGAAAGGCACCGAGGCGAAATGTTAAGCTGTTCGGCAGGATTGAAATTTTTTCACCGCGAGACGGAATAGGATTTGTAAGGTATCGTCGCAGGCGTCTCATGCTGGCCTGATAATCTTTTTCACATCCTGCTCCGTGATGCTCATGTTGTGGCTCTTCTTTGCATGCTGCATGGCGATATCAACAAATTCTTTCTCATCATGGCTCTTCACCGAAAAATTGCAGGGCGAGGGGCATTCGATTTTCTTCATTTGTGCTGCCATTACACTTACCTCCATCTAAATTTTAGAATATAATGCTGTCGAGCCGATCTTTCTGTAAATGAGTGAAAACCTCATTTTGCTTGACGCATTTCCTTAGCATTCGAATGGACAACGGAAAGGTATTGGGAGAAGGTGTGAGGATAGGAAGCCTTATTGTCAGATCTCGGGAATCCGACAACTTCGGTCGGCATTAACTTAGCAAAATTTCTTTACTGCCCGATATGTTTCTGGCGGAAGCGGTCAGGATTGGTGTGGGGAAGAAAAAGGGCAGCAGTATACTCATTCATATAAGACGGGTCTGTTGTGAGCTCCAGATATGTCAGCCGCCGGGCCTGTCGGCGCTGCCTTTCCCGGTGCTCCTCAGATACCAGCGCCATGCGGCTTCCTGCAAGAGAAGCGTTACCGATAAAATGAAACCGGTCCCGCGGTAGATTCGGGAGGAGGCCTATCGCTATGGCTGCATCGAGGTCCAAAAATCGGCCGAACCCGCCGGCGATGTAAACTTTCTCAAGATTGTTGAATTCCATATCCACCTGCGTCAGCAGAAGCGCACAGGCGGCATATAACGCGGCCTTCGCACGGATAATGTTTTCGATGTCATGCTCGTCGATGACAATCGCGCGCCCGGTTGCACTCTCCTTCGCAGAGACTAAGGTATAGGTGGCCTGGCGACCGTCGATTTGAATCGCCTTCGACGGTTCAGAGCGTTTCAATTTTCCGGCGGCGTCAATCCAGCCCGTTTCAAGAAGTTGAGCAAGAAGCGATATCATACCGGAGCCGCAAACGCCGCGAGGCCGGATCTTGCCGATAGTCCGGCAGGTCGCCAGTCCCGTTGCCGGATCGATCTGGACTTGTTCGATAGCTCCATGAGCGGCTCTCATGCCGCATTTTATCCCACCGCCTTCAAAGGCCGGTCCGGCGGAGCAGGCGCAGGTAAGAAGAAATTCCCTGTTGCCTATGACGATCTCGCCATTGGTGCCGATATCCACGAAGAGACATATTTCATTGCTGTCGTTTGATAAATCTGTGCAGAGAATGCCTGCGGTGATGTCTCCGCCTACGTAGCTTCCTACGGCGGGCGAGATCATAACAGGCGCCGGGGGATTGATTGCGATGCCGATCTCCGACGCCGTGAAGAAAGGCACATCGAGAACCGTGGGCGTATATGGTTCGAGCCGGATGTATTCGGGGTTCAGACCCAGGAGCAGATGTATCATCGTCGTGTTGCCGGATACCGCGGCGCAGGCGATTTGAAAATGTTCCACGAGGACGTGACGGCCCGACTGCTCTATGAGACGGTTGATAGTCCGAAGCACACGATTGCGGAGTTCTTCCCGGCGGTCGGGCCGGCGTGCATAATCGATACGGCTGATGACATCAAGACCACAGGCAAGTTGGCTGTTATAATCGGTGCACGTGGAGAGGATTTTCATATTGGTGAGATCAACCAACTGCACTGCAACTGTTGTCGTGCCCACGTCAACAGCGATCCCATAGTGCCTGCCCGTGTTATTCTTCGCTTCGATGGCTGTGACACGGCATCTTCTGCTATTTCCGGAATTACATTCTGATGGGCGCATCTGCCCGGATGGGCTTTCCTGGCTCACCGTGACGGTTACATTCCCGCCTTCTGCCCGCAGTGCGTCGGCTAAATTACGGATGACAGCGGGGGGAACAATCATCTCCTGTTTACCAAGCCGCCGCTGGAGTGTGCGTATGAAACGGTCGAGATCCGACAGTCCGTCGGCCTTCTGCGGGGGCGGCACGGAGATGTTTATCTTCTCGGTCAGTGGCCGGCAGTCATCCGGAGTCGGAAGCAGTGCCGGATCGATAAGCTCCGTGCCATCATCGCTGAACTGACCGCCGAAACGTCCGCCCTGATCGGGCACTTCAACGACGACATCGGAATCCTGCATGGACGCGCGGCAGGTTGGGACAAAGCCCTGATCGACTTCCTCCTGGGTCAAAACGCCGAGGCTTTCGCTATCAACCTGTCCAGAGACGATGCGCACGGCGCAGTTGCCGCAGGTACCTTTGCCGCCGCAGGGGGCGTCGAATTCCACACCGGCGCGGCGCGCCGCGTCGAGGAGCGTTGTATTCGCTTGTACATCGATTGTGATCCCGGACGGTTGAAAAGTTATGTAAGGCATATGTTCAATTTTCCCCCTGTCATTCTGAGAAGCGCGAGCGATGAGGCATTTTCAAAAAATTTCCCCCCCGCTCAGGGCAAAGATTTCTCGCATGCGCTCGAAATGACACTCTTTAACTGAACTATCTTTCTCGCAGGTTCGTCAATTCACATTTTATTCTTTGCCTTTTGCATTCTCACAAAGCTTTCTATGTCCGCCGCATCCTGGGGTCCGACGAGGACCTTCCAGCCCGGCAGGTATTCCTCGAGTTCACCGCTGATCTGGGCGACGTAGCCGGGAATAACGATCTCTCGCGTGGATACCTGTTTTTCCAAATCCACCTCCTTCACGAATTTAGCGATGGAAACGCCGGAAAATTTGCCCGCCGCCCAGGCGGTAAGCACACTCATCCCCTCGCATTCCGGGACTACCAGCCAGGCGCTGGTGCCGCTGTTTTCTATTTCTCCTGAGACGGTGAAATAAGTGAGGGAGAAATTGGTGGTTACGAAAACCGGAGAGTCGGGACGGGGTTCGCCGATGGGATAGACCCTGGGCTCCACCTGGATGGGCTTCTGAGGATCGGTGTAGATATTGAGGCGGAGAGTCATGAGTGTCGCCATGAGCGCAGGATCAAAAACGGGCAGAACGCAGATGCCGCCGTATTTGTCAATTTCGGTAATTGCTGCGGCAGCCATTTCTAGCATATCGTCGGTCTCGTGAAGGAAGCGCAAGAACGGATAACCGAGGGGTTTGACGGCATCTTTCAAAGCGGCATGACGTACGGCAGAGTTCGTCTGGAAATGTTCGGCGAGAGACGAGGTTTGAAACTGGAGCAATATATCCTGAAAGTTGGTCTCCCGGAGACGCGAAGCGCATTGGAAAAGGCTATTCAGGTCGGGGGCCGTCACGGCGAGGACATGCTCATTTTCCTTCGCTATATTATGCAGCTCGTCTAACGTGTCCGGTGTGGCGGCGGCGAGAACGCTCCGCGATCCTTTCACGGCTATCGCGGCCGCCTTCAATGCCGCGGGGTTCGTGCTCCGGAGCACCAGGGGTCGGCCTGTTGTTTTCCAGGCTCTTATCGTAAGCGCTGCAAAACCATTCACGTCCGCGCTTCTCTGGGTTACTGCCGTCATGTCGGTTCGGAATGTCTCCCCAACGCGCTCCAGTCGGTAATCGCGGATGGCCGCGAGCGTTTCTTCAATCACGCGAGAGGAATCGGTATCATTAATATTAACGGCAAGAGCAGTCTGGTGGAAGAAGGTCTTTTCGTGCCTGTAAAGGACGGTTTCCTCGCCGAGCTTTAGCATCCGGTCTGGTCCGAGCGCAATTCCGCGCACGGGTGGCTCGCTGGACGCACCGAGTATCTGGATGGCGTCTTCGGAGGCATAAGGGCATTCGGCGATTTCAGCCTTCTTTGCCGCGAGCTTCATGGCAAAGGCCATGCATGTATTGGAACCGCATTCCCTGCAATTGGTCTTGGGAAGCAGTTTCTGAATCTGCAAACCGGTCAACGCCATAAAAACCTCAGGATAATGAAAACTCAAAATTCAAAATGAAAATAAATTGAAATGAAAATTCAAACCATCTTGTCATTCCGAGAGTGAGCCGTATCCCTGAGCAAGGCTAAGGGGCAGCGACGAGAAATCTTTTATGACACCGGATTTCTTGCCGTCCCCACGCTACGGTCAAGGCTCAGTCTCACCGAAATGACACTCTTTAGGCAGATTAGATCTCTTGTCAGTCCATCAATTTTCGTGTTGCCTCTTGCATCAATGCAAGGAGCGTGTTTTTGAGCGCCATCGCTGCTTCGGGATGATACATAATCAAGATGTCCGCGCCTGCGTAAAGAAGGCTCACGCCCGCGGAGAACTCCCAGAGGGCCGCGCGTCTTTCCAGGTTTCCCCATGCCGGGAAATCGGCCCCTTGAGCCCGGTACTCCTTGATCCTGGCGCACTCCTGTCCGGGCGAGACGATCATCGGCGCCGCCAGCATCCGGTCTCCGTCCAGCCCCGTCAGGCGAATACGTTCCATGACTGAATACGTATATTCAATTCCGTAACCGGTTGCGCCCGTCATGGGATCCATGATAATCCGCTCCGGCTTGACATCCATGTTGGTAAGGAGGATGTTCAACTGCTTGCCTATGTTCACATCGATCGGGCTCTGCGCGACAACGCAGTGGCCATAGGCTACGACCGCCCCGGCGATGGTGCGGTAGTTGTCCTGTTCCACCCAGTTGAAGAGCAGGTTCTCTCCGGCGCAGGCTTGGGCTATAGACTTCAGGACTTCGTTGTTCTTTTCGTAATGATTGTGGCCGGTGACGATCAGGGGCACGTGCACAGTGGCCAAGACCTCTTTGACAAGGTTGACGGCTTCCTCGGGAGTGCGGTTTCCCTTCTCGGGGTGTGTTCCGTCGAGACGCACGTTGATGAGATCCGCGCCGTATTTTTCCACGCAGACACGTGCCATCTCCGCAGGCCGGTTCAAGAGATCGCCATAGATGTTTCTTAATACGGTGGGATACTTTTCCGATATGGCATCGAAGATTTCCATAGCCACGAGAGGGCGGTTCGGCATTACGCCCTCCCAGAGGTGGAAAGGCATGCAGTTGGCGCCGCCGACTTTTAGGGTATGGCCGCGGGTGCCGCCCGCTTTCTTTGTAGCGCCAAGCGTGACCTGCCAAATTGAGATGTCGCAGGCTTGCCGGCAGATGGGAAAAGTGGTGACGGCATTCAGGAGATCACTTGCGGCAGGCCCTATGATCGTTTCTTCGGCGGTCATAACCGTATCTTCCTTTGCCTCCGCGGGTAGCGGCGGTTTTTCCCGCACTTCAACACGAGGCATGGCGGATGCCGGCTGCTCTTTCGGCGTCGGTGTAGGCAGCGCATAAAGGGACATATCGTCCATTTTCAGCGCAGGGTGGCCGACGCTCTCCATGTGTTCCCGGATTGCATGAGCATCAACGCCCACTTCTTCATCGGCGATCTTGTCTAAGAAATCCGGCGTCCCCTGTTCAGCGAAACGTTTCTTCAGATCGGAAGCGAGGAGTTCTTTGAGTGCCTTCGGCATCCAGACGATACGTCTAAATCCGCCTTCCGCTGCTAGGAACTTCCGGGAAGTCAGGAAGACTTTGCCCACGCCCATGAAGCCGGGAGTCTGCTGTCCGCCGCCCACATTGCCTGCGAGGCTTGAAAAGGTCATCCCCACGGGCGTTTCACCCTGATACTCCCGGTTGACAACCATGACGCCGTTGCATTCGGGAAGGTAGGCGAGGATCGCCTCGAAGCAGCCGCAGCTCGTCATGGGCCTGTCCATGAGTGAATAGCAGCAGAACTCCGGCACGGTTTTGTGGCTGTTCGTATAGACGTATTCATTGATGCCTCGAAAGATTCCTCTCACAGGATCGATGGCTTCGCCTTTCTTGACAGGCTGGTTCGGCCCGGTCTCGTTGATCTCGTGGGCCGCCTTGCCATCCAGCCAATTGTAGGCCCCGCAGAGCCCAAGGCGCTCCGGCGTAATGATGCAGACATGATTGGGGGCGAAGGACTGGCAGAGGAGACACGAGTAAAAGGTATCCACTGCTTCATCCGTCATGGCCTCCAGGCGGCGGTTTCGCTCGTCGTATATTCTTCGTGCGATGGAGAGTCGCCGTTCCACCTCTGCCGTAGCTGTAATGATTGCAACCTTTACCTTGTCCACGATGGCCGGGTAGTCGGAGATGAACTTTGCATGGATGATCTCGCCGTAGTGGCGAAGCCTCAATCCTCGTGCAAAGCCACTCTTGGAGATGCGCGTCCAGACGATATCCCGCTGACCCATATGCCAGATCCCCTCGGCGCCGTTGACAAGGTGGTGGATCTGCCTTTCGAGGATGGGCTCAAAATCGGACTGCATCTTCCGCCCCGCAACCTCCACCCAGATGGCAAGCGGCAGGCTACTTCCGGGATCGACCTGGTCTATATCGGGGCCGATAATTTCGATCTCGCCGTCATTGATCTGATCCATATCTACGCTGGTCACAAATTCAAAAGCGACGCTTAAATTTCCGCCGAATTCGACATGGGCATCGGCCCTGCGGATCAGTTCACCTTCGAAGGCCGCTCCATAGGGCACAGGAATGGGAACTTTTGTGACTTTGATTTTGCAGCCCCGCACCTCCAGGGCTTTCTCCACCATTGTATCGTAAGGTACGGAGGAGACGACATGCTCGTATGTGCAGACGCCGGTGGGCAGTATTTGGGGAATGTCTGTATCGGCAATGACGGGAAAGCCGTAATTGATCGCGCCGGCGGCTATAGCATACTTGTCGGGAGTGACCTCGCCCATGATAAGCACGAAGGCAAAGATACGTTTCTTGTTGTACTTAAGATTACGTTCGTAATCGCCGGGCTGCACGGCGCCGAAGGAGAGGGCCACGCGGTTGGCGAATCCCAAAGCATAGATCAGGGCGGAGACGTCCAGTCCAAACGGAATCAAGCGCGTGGGCCATCCCAACTGCACGCCTTCTTCGGCCAGTTGTTCGGCAAACTGCCTGCCGTCTGTGCCGCCCGCCATAAAGACGTAGAGGTTTTTCTCCTGAAGCTGCCGGGCGATTGTTACGGCGATTTCATTGGTCGGCGCCGCACCGGTAATAGCGGCGAAGCCGGGGGCTGTGCCGTCTACGAATTCGATACCTCGTTCCCGCAGAATGACGTCGTTCGCCGCACCCAGCCATATGCCATCCACGGGATCGGGTCCGACGGCGTACTTGCACGCCTCGATAATCTCACAGGCGAATAGGGAGGCTACGCCTGCATCCAGAGCGCTCCCCAGGTAGGGAAGCCATACTGTGTCGGCAGGGCGCAGCGGCAGCATCTCTTTAGCCTGACGGAGAATCGGCCGCAGCTCTCCGAGGGTACGCACAGGCTCGCTGGTGAAGGAATAGATAACAGGGAGGAAATAGGCCGTGCCCGGAAAGGCCGCAGGCCATGCCTCTCCCCTCTTGTTAATAGCATGATTCAGGCGGTCTTCCGCTTTGGCGATCCAGTCCCTGGCACCATCGATGGCGCTCGCGCAGATGATCTTAGACATCGAGCTTCCTTCGGTCCTCCATGTCGTAAAGTTTCCGCTCGGCCTTTCTGTTGATCCCGAGGCGTTCGCGTTTCTTATCGAGCAGATCTATCACTATGTCCGCCGCCCGGAGAGGGTCTTCGCAAACGTGGAAGGAGGCGTTGAAAAGTTCCTTAGTCTCCTCGTTGAGGAATCGTGTCACATTATTCGAACCGTCGACGTGGAAGGGATGGCCCAGCACCACGTCGATACCCGATGCCACGAAATAGCAGGCGATGGCCACGGCCTTTTCACTCATCCATTCGGGGGCCACTGCCACAGCGGGGATTTGCGAGAGGTCGTCTCCCAGGCCGCCCTCGAGAACCATTTCCGTTCCCGCCTCGAGGATGCGGGAGTTGTCCACGCAGCTTCCCATGTGGAGTACCGGAGGCATCCCGATCGCTTCGCAGACTTCGCGGAGTCCCGCGCCCGCCGCTTCCAGCGCCGCTTCGGGCCGGAGCATACCTTCTTTCGCTGAAGCGATGGCCGCGCAGCCAGTCTTGAGGACAAGTACGTTTTTCCCGATCAATGCCCGCGTCAGGGTGTTGATGTAGGCGTCCACGCGCGTCCGCGGATTGTTGCAGCCGACGATCCCCACGATGCCCCTGATTCGGCCCTGGATAACTGCGTCGTTGAGTGGACGGAAGGATGCGCGGAAACGGCCGCCCAGCATGTACTTGATGGCGTCCACGCTGAAGCCGGCCACCAGCGGCGTCTTGATGTCCGGGATAGAAACTCTCTCAGGATCGCGGTTCTTGAAATTGTCGATGGCACGGCGGATCAAGACCTTTGCCGTGGCGAGCGGGTTTTCCCGGTTGAGCGTTATATGCGTCGCCCCGACGGTCTTGGCGATATCCGCCGTGGAGATGATCTCCGTATGGTAACTCCGGGCGACATCCGGCAGGCTCGGCATGCAGCATTGCACATCGACAAGCATCATCTCCACTGCGCCCGTCACGATGGCTAGTTCCTGCTGGAGGAAGCTTCCCGCCACGGGGATGCCGTGCCGCATGAGTATTTCGTTCGCCGTGCAGCAGATCCCGGCCAGGTTGATCCCTGCGGCGCCGGACTCTTTCGCATAGGCCTGTATTGCGGGATCGCGTGCAGCGATAGCCAACATTTCCGGTAGTTCCGGCTCATGGCCATGGACGACTATATTAACCGTATCTTTCCCAAGCACGCCGAGGTTGGCGTCGCTTCGGACGGGGGAGGGAGTGCCGAAGAGGATATCCGAAATTTGCGTGGCGATGCGCGACCCGCCCCAGCCGTCGGCAAGGGCCGTGCGAAAAGCCTGGAGGAGGATGTTCCGGTAATCGTGGTCCACACCCATATGCGTGCGATGGAGAGATTCGACGACCATCCGGTCAATGCCGAGCGGTGCTATGGACTGGCCCCGCCAGATAGCCTGCTGCCGGACCGGGGAGAGACGAAGCGTCAAGAGTGATTCTTCCTGAAGCATGAACTCTTTCAGGAGAAGGTCGGCGAGCTCTAGGGCAACCACCTCTTTTGTGTGCCCCTGTTCCTCTATGCCATAGCTCTTCGCTATCCGGCGGAGCGCTTTTTCGTCCCGGATCACGTAATCGGCGATGCGGCCTTCCGCTGTGTGTTTCAACAGGAGGACAAGATGGCGGCCGTGATCGGAGTGTGCAGCCGTTCCCCCAGCGACCTCGCGCAGGAAATTACGGGCGGCGATCGTGTCGGCATCTGCGCCGCAAATGCCGCGCGGGGCCTTATTCGTAATCCGGCAGGGACCCATGTAACAAATCCGGCAGCAGAGGCCTTCGGTTCCGAACCGGCAGGGACTCTGCTGGGCATCAAGGCGCGTGAAGCAGGTGTCTATGCAGTCCTGCTCCGCCTTGATCAATGTCTCTATGGACGCCTTGTCCCATACCCGGTCTTGAGGTTTTCTAACATCTTTGGTCATTGAGATCCTATCTTATTTGTCATTCCCGTGAAACATGTCCCCGCAGGCTTTAAGTGGGGAACGGGAATCCAGAAATTCGCTATGTGGAATGAGACCATTGTAAGATGGATTCCTTATCTTCCGGTAGCATAGTGAAATAGAATACTCACAAGTCATTCCTTCTGCCCATTCTTTTATTCTATGTTTGGCAAGAGTTTCATCTATTTCATTATGCCTTGGAACAGGCTGCTTTTACCGGTTTTGGGATTTACGTAAAGATCGTGACGATGACCATGTCTCAGAAGAATACATCCAGCAGAAGTAATTTTCTTTATCAAATCTTTTCTTTTCATACGGTGAGAATGAATTCTTTTACTTTATGATCCTTTGAAACATCCTCCATGGCAATTAATATGTATACATCCCTCATATTTTCCTCAAGTTCTTCCAGCGTCTTTCCTTGCGTCATAATTTCAGGATGCTCCAGAAGTTTTCTCACCCAGAACTTTTCACCTTTCCAGTAAATCATTTCTAATTTAGTTTTCACATATTACCTCAGAATACCTTATCATAGTATTGGTATAGCACAAAAATGTCTATATTCAAGATGGTAAATTGACGCATGAGGATTATTTTGAATTCGGTAGCAATCGGATTCCCCGCAGCTTGCTGCGGAGAGCTTCAAGTTTCATTTCATAATATTTTTTCCATTATCCTGTCCATTCCCGTCAATACCGGATTGTCCGGTGAAAGATGTCTCAGGTTTCCGTTTGTCTCCGATATATTCAAAATATCTTCATCCGCCGGCAGTCCTACGATGATATCGGCCCCGGTGGCTGCTCTGAGTTCATCCGCACCGGCAGGCAACTCTTGACGCCGGAGGCGATTGACGACAATGGCCAGCTTGTCATAGACGATCTCCATCTCGCCGGATAGTTTATGGAGCCTCCTTACGGTTTCGAAACCGCGGATACTCGGATCGGTAACAATGACGAGAAGATTTACCTTGTTGACGATGCGTCTCGAGAGATTTTCCAGTCCCGCTTCGTTATCGAGGACCACATAGGGATACTTACTTACCATCGCGTTCAGAACGGCCTTCAGCACGTTATTGGCATAGCAGTAACAGCCCGGCCCCTCGGAGCGCCCCATGGCAATGAGATCGAAATCATCACTCTCCACTAGGCTCTCGGCGATACGAAGTTCGAGAAAACGTTTTTTGTCCATGCCCCGGACCTTCCCCTCCTGGGTAAATTTTCGGGCGTCCTCGCGGACTCCGCCCACGGTCTTCACCACGTTGACACCCAGGGCTGCGTCGAGGCAGGTATTGGGATCGGCATCTACAGCCAGCACAGGCTGGTATCGCTGCTGAAGCAGGCGCATTACGATGAGCGCCGCCACGGTGGTCTTCCCGACACCACCTTTGCCTGCTATTGCGATCAATTTACTCATGATAAAGTCTCAATAAAGTATTATTATCACGAAAATCAACCATTACATATCCCCCCTTTCTTAAAGGGGGGTGGGGGGATTTCCCCCGCATGTAGAATCCGCCTGTGTCCCCCTTTACAAGGGGGGGACCTGAAAAAGGATGAGTTTTGTCTTTTTACGAAACCATCACTCATGACGGGGCCTCAAGGTTCTTCAGGATGTCTTCGAAACAACGAAACAACTCACCCGGCAGACCGTCCAGTACGGAGCGGCCGGCCCGGTCGGCAAGGCGTAATTCCTCCCTGTAGGGAATGACGCCGAGAAATTTATTCTCCGGAAAAGCATCCCCAATAAATCGCTGATCCTCGGGTCCTGTCACTTTATTGGCCACAAGCCGGATATCCCGCAGGCCGATATCATGAGCAAGGCGGAGAATGCGCCGGGTGCTGTCTACTGCACGCTGGCCCGGCTCGATGACGATTATCATCCTGTCCACGCCGCTGGCCGTGGCGCGGCCCAGATGCTCCACACCGGCCTCCATATCCAAAACTAGGGCGTCATCCTTGTACAAGACGAGATCTGTCACCAGAGCGCGCATCAGTATATTTTCCGGACAGGCGCAGCCGCCGCCTCCTCTGTCAACGGCGCCGAGGACGAGGAGCGCCACACCCTCATGATGGTACGCAAAACTGTCGGCAATGTCGGAGACCTCCGGATTGAGTTTAAATATCTGTCCATACTGCCGGACTTCTGCTCCGGTCCGCTCCTCGATCAGGGCGGCCTGACGGGATATGGGGACAATCTTTTCCTGTTCGGAGGCGGGAATACCCAAGGCAGTAGCAAGATTGGCGTCCGGGTCTGCGTCCACCGCCAGAACCTTCCGGCCACGGCGGGCCATGAGGAGGATTAGGGCGGCAGCCAGCGTGGATTTGCCGGCGCCTCCTTTTCCGGAAATAGCAAGTTTCATAGGTCTATTCAAAATGCATAAGTCAAAATGCAAAAGTCAGAATTAAAGAGTGAGGATCATTTGGAAATTTGCATTTTGCATTTTTAATTATCCGTACTTCTTTTCCATAAAACTGAACAGCGCCGCCAGCCGGTCATATACCATCTCCGCCTCCTCAGTCGTCAGGGAACCCGTGCCGCAGGAAGGCGTTAATAGTGCCTGATTGACAATGAGTTTTTTCTGGATACCCCGGGAAGCTAAGTGATCCATCATGCCTTCGAGGCGAAGAGCAAGAGCCTCCACAGTCTGTTCGCGGATCACTGTGGATGTGGGCACGATTCCCCAGGCAAGGGCGCCGCCTCTAGCGAGAAAAGTATTAACGGTCTCGGCATACATGGCGATTGTCTCTCCATACTGAAAGGCGTCGAAATTGATGACATCCACACCGGCCTCGATAGGAATGCTCCACTCCGTATTCCCGCAGCAGTGGATGCCCGCGATGCCGCCTTCGGCGTGCACCGCAGCGACCATGTCTTTCAGCAGATTAATCACGTCATCACGGCGGACGGACACATAAGTGGAACTGCCAAAGGCGGAAAGGATCGGCTCGTCGATAAAGCATATCACCTGCTCTGCAAATGGCTTGAACTTCCGGACCTGCCAGCGGCCGATCATTTCCAGCATCTTGCCGATCATGTCCCGGAATTCTTCATTATAATAGATCGCACGCTTTTTCTCGTCCACGACCGTGAGCGCGAAGCTGCACGGGCCTGTAACCTGACACTTCACGAAAGGCAGTTTTGCGTCTTGGTTTTGCAGTATCTCCTCCAGTGCGTAAATCCCCCGGGAAAAGGCCGGGCTGACGGTTGCCGCTGAGCAGTCGCCGCTTCCTTCTTCGGGGGACATGGCCAGGAGGTAGGCCTCGTAGAATTGGGCGAAGGCTTCAGAATAATCGCCGGATGTATCGAAATAGAGTCGGTTCTTTTCCCGGTCGATAACTGCGCAAGGCATATGTTCGGAGAACTGGATCTCCATCTGCTCATTCAAGCCCAGCCTAGGCAATTGCGGCCAGTGCGGAGCAGAGGGCACCCTCGAAAGGATCAGGTCGATAGCGCGCCTCGGATCATCAAAGGGCATGCTGCCGATGGCGGTCGCGAGAAACTTCGGTTTAATGATCATCTATAACTATTCCTCAATCCATTATTCAACATTTTGCAGTAACAATTATGCCGTCTCTCATCATGAGAGATCCTTTTAGGGTAGTATAGGAAAAGCGGCAATGTCTGTCAAAACAATCGTGATACGGGATGGAGCGGGAAGGGCAGGACTTTCCATTGGTGCTGCGGGCAAAATGCTCTGATCTTCGCCATCCATCGTATCTGGTCAGCAAGAGACGTCAGGCATCTCCGGGGGCGGTGATGCCTGTGATATTTCCGTCGTCATCGATATCGATGTGATAAGCGGCTGGCGCTTTCGAGAGACCAGGCATGCGCAGAATCTCGCCGGTGATGGGGATGAGGAAACCGGCGCCCGATGCGATCTTGATTTCACGTACGGTGACAATGAAGTCGCTCGGCAGTCCCAGCAGGCTGGGATTGTCCGAGAGAGACTGCTGCGTCTTGGCAATACATATCGGAAGTTTGTCGAAACCGAATTTCTTGATGAGGTCGAGGTTCCGCTTCGCAAGCGGTTGGTAGTCGATAGAAACAGCCCCGTAGATCTTGCTCGCAACGGTGAAGATCTTGTCTTCCACCGGCTGATCCCATCTGTAGAGCGACCGGAAAGAACCGGAGGCTTTCGAGATAATATTTGCCGCCTTCTCTGCGAGTTCCAGGCCACCCTCGCCGCCAAGCCGGAAAATGTCGACAGGCGCGATATTCATCCCTTCATTTTCCGCCGCCCTGACGACAGCTTGTATCTCCGCGTCCGTGTCGGATGGGAAACGGTTTAGGGCTATGATGCAGGGGACATTGAACTTATCGATGTTTTCATAGTGTTTCCTCAGATTAGCCATTCCGAGGACGGCCACGCGCGGGTTAGACTCATTGAGAGCATCGGCGGGAATACCGGCATGATATTTCAGGGCGCGAACCGTTGCCACTAGGACAACGATGCGGGGATTAAAATTCCCGTAAGGCGCCACGATGTCGAAGTACTTTTCCGCGCCAAGGTCAAAACCGAACCCCGCCTCGGTCACTACATAATCTGCTAAGCGGAGCGCAAGGTCTGTGCCTATGACGCTGTTTGTCCCTTGGGCGATGTTGGCGAAAGGGCCGCCGTGTACGATGGCTGGCACGCCCTCTGTAGTCTGTACCAAATTAGGAAGAAGGGCATGCTTCAAGAGCGATGTGACAGCTCCCTCGATCTTAAGGTCTTTGGTGATGACCGGCTTATCGTCGTATGTAAAGCCTACCAGGATTTTTCGTATCTTCTCCTTCAATTCCGCATAAGATTGCGAGAGGCACAGAATCGCCATGATTTCGCTCGAAGGAACGATGTCGAAGCCGCTCTCGCGGGGTACGCCGTTCGTGGAACCGCCGAGGCCGATGACGATATCCCGGAGAGACCGATCGTTCATGTCCATCACGCGGCGCCAGGTTATCTTGCGGGGATCGATGTTCAGGGGGTTGCCGTGGAATACCGAGTTGTCAATTAGGGCAGACAGGAGATTGTGGGCGCTCTCTACCGCAGGAAAGTCATTCGTAAAGTGAAGATTAATGTCATCCGCGGGAAGCACGCATGAAAGTCCTCCGCCGGTAGCGCCGCCTTTGACGCCGAATACAGGCCCCAGGGACGGCTCACGGAGGGTGACAATCGTTTGGCTTCCCAGCTTGGCCAAGGCCTGCGCGAGACCGATAGATACGGTGGTCTTTCCTTCGCCTGCGGGGGTAGGGGTCATTGCGGAGACGAGGATCAGGGAGGCATTTGGTCTGCGTTCGAAGCGCTTGATCGCCTCGATCCTGACCTTGGCCTTGTAGCGCCCATAACATTCCAGATCGTCTTCCGCCAGGCCGATAGATGCAGCGATTTCATAGATCGGCCTCATGCAATTGGTGGCATGTAGTGTTTTCACTTTTTTCATAGCTACTTGTTGATCATTGCGTCGAACCGTATATCGATATTATACTCGTCACTGATACGGGTGATGGCGTTCTTGAGATCGATAATCTTAACGGCCGGTGGCAGGGAAAAATAGCAGAGCATTTGAAAGACATTGGCACCCGTCGTGGGATCATGGTCAACGTTGGTTGATATGTCCTCGATATTGATCCCCCGCTCGTGAAACACCTTACAGATTTGATGGATGATTCCCGGACGGTCGATGGATATGGCGATGAGCTTGTACGGAATCGACGGGAGGACCTCCCTGTGGAGGGGCGCCTTCGTCTTCCGGATGTAAATGTCCAGCCCGGTATTCTGACGGAGACTATCAAGGTCCTTGATCAGCCCTTCGATATTTTCGCTGTTGCCTGACGTCAGGATGACCATTCCGAATTCATTTCCCAGCACGCAGCCACGCGAGCGCTCGATATTGATACCCCGCGCCGAAAAAAATTCCGCGATTTCTCTCACCAGACCGGGACGGTCCGGCCCCATGGATGAAAAGACGACGTATGATCTCATAAGTCAACTCCGTAATTTTTTTCGTTCAGTTACGATATATATTAAACCTGCCGCAAATTGCCTTCGCAAAGATTCTCACGTGCCACCGGAAAACGGCTCGATAATACCATATGCAACCGTCACAGGAAACCCTATGAAGGCGACTTGACAGTCATATAGCCGTAACACGACAAAGTGTCAAGGAAAAGAGGACGGTTCATCTGTAACGTCTAATTGAGATAATAACCTATACTCTTCAAAATACGCATGTGCAGATATATCAAGTAGCGAAAATTATACGCTCCCAAACGCAGAAATTCGATGGTAAAGCTTGATTCCGCAGTTTCGTTACGTTTTGAGACGCATCTAAACCGCTTAATCCGGTTAAGTCCCGACCAGATTCACAACCAATTTTACTTCCTGAAGTCCACAAATTAGAGGACGTGAAAATTCTTCAAGTTATATTTTGGTAATGGTTACCTTTATCAAAACGCCTACTGTTCCCGGGATGCGTCCATACAGTCATAATCCTGAAAAGAACAACAATTGGGCGTAAGAAGGCCTGCCCGGTTTATGAGTAAAATGCCCACTGCCCTAATAATACCGGCAAGAAATCCTTATTGCACTCCTTAATTAACCCTCAAAAATATCTTCTAACTATACCCACTAAAATCAAACAGTGGCACCCACTATATTTTGTAGCCGAATTGTCTTGACATGCAAAAACATTTTCCCCTATATTCCACCCAATATAAAATGAACTCTTATCAAATTCTCGTAAGAGGAGGGAACCATGAAAAAGAAGGGAACAATTGCGATCCTTTTTATTGCTATATTCCTTATTGGATGTACTAATGTATTATTCGCTTACGATCAGTTGGTGGTAAAAAAAGTATTTGAAATGAAGGCATATACGACTGTCGCCGGACAGAGAATAGCGCCGGTCCGTGTCGGATATGAAACGTACGGGACGCTAAGCAAGGACAAAGATAACGTCATTCTTATATGCCATCACTTTTCCGGTACGTCACACGCCGCCGGGAAATATTCGCTAGCCGAAATGGTCCCCGGTTACTGGGATAGCGTGATTGGTCCCGGAAAAGCCTTCGATACGGACAAATATTTCATTATAAGCACAGACACGCTTTGCAACATCAATACAAAGGACCCCATGGTGACAACCACCGGTCCAGCCTCAATCAATCCAATGACCGGAAAACCTTACGGCATGTCCTTTCCCGTTACCACTATCAGGGACATGGTAAGGATTCAATATGAGTTGATAAAGTCTCTCGGCATTACAAAGCTTAAAGGTGTGGCAGGGGCCTCTATGGGCGGCCTTCAGTCGCTGGAGTGGGCAGTATCATATCCGGACGTTGTCGAGAAAGTTATTCCAGTCATTGCAACTCCCAAGTTGTATGCCTGGACACTGGCTTGGGTGAAGGTGTGGGCAGATGCCGTGATGCTAGATCCTAAATGGAACAAAGGCGACTATTATGGGAAGGAAGAGCCTGTAGATGGAGTTGCCTATTCTCTAAAGCTAATTACCCTGATAGCTCGAAGTCCGTGGTGGGCAGATACAGCCTTCGGCCGCAAAACAGCAGACCCTAAAAAGGATCCTTACGCTGCGATGGGAAATAAATTTATCGTAGAAGATGCACTGGATAAGACCAGTTTTGCCAGGGCGAAATCGGCTGATGCGAATTCATTAATCTACCTCGCTAAAGCCTGTGAACTGCATGATATCGCGTACGGCTATGGTTCCTATGAAGAAGCCCTGAAGCGGATTAAATCAAAGATATTGATGATTCCGAGCGGCACAGATGTTCTCATCTACCCCTACTATTCGCGGGAACTTACAGAAGCCCTTAATAAGGCTGGAGGTAGTGCATCTCTCTTCGAATTGCCGTCTTTGGAAGGTCATATTGGCGGATTAACCGATATAGTGAAGGCGCAGGCGAGGATTAAATCCTTCTTGGCTGAATAGGCAAGATTCCGACTAAACATGCCTCTCGAAAAACTAGTCCGGATCTTAATTCTGTCCTCTGGACTAAGCTTGCATATCGTCCCTTGAAAGATTCAATCTTTCAAGGGGAAATGCTGAATATTGATATCTCGATGCTACTTATACTTTGTAGGTGCTCAATGACCAGCCCCTTCCCATTTTCAAGAAATATCAACCCACCCTCAGCAAAGATTACGGATAGCTATCATTTAGCCTAAGGCTTATGATCGTTGGCACCCGAGCCACTCCCAAAACGCCCACAGATTTGAATAGGCGCTGTAAGACACGTTCCTGACCTTACTGTTTCGGGCGCTGTGAGCAAATTATCCCTGGAAACAAAAATAGACACTTTCGGATGTCACCCCGCTTACAGTTTGTTTAATGACCTTTAGGATGCCACCATCAATTCAGAAGTCAAGATATTATTAAACCATCCTATAATAGCACTCAGACAATGCTTCCCTTATTAGTATTCCCCTGTTCTTCCGGCTTAGGTATACTTAAATAAATTCTTCTGTACTTGCTTTGCTGATTTAGCATCTCCATACATCATTTCAAATGGAAATCACCAAAAAGGCGCAGAACTCTGAATAAAAATGTGATACATATTCTGGGTGCTAATAACAGTCATATCTTCATTGATTGAGTAATATAAATCTGGATGCTGATAAAATCGAGGATGCCATGACCCATCACTTGGTAAAGTCGGGCTACACAGCTCTGGTAGACCGTATTAATCGTTTTCCCCAAGGGGCACCCCCATCGGATACTCTCTATAAAATACTGAAAGTTCTCTTCAGCGAAAAAGATGCTGCCCTTGTATCTCTTCTCCCAATAAAACCATTCACGGTGGAGAAGGCTGCCCGTATTTGGAAGATGAAGATATCGGATGCTCAGAAAATTTTAGATGACCTTGCAGGTCGAGCAATTCTTCTCGACATGGAGGAAAACGGAAAGCAAACCTATATCCTACCACCGCCGATGGCCGGGTTTTTCGAGTTTTCACTCATGCGACTCCGTGGAGATATTGATCAGAAAGCACTAAGCGAACTTTTCTATCAGTATCTTGATGTGGAAGATGACTTCATCAAAACTCTCTTTACGGAAGGAGAAACACAGTTAGGTCGAGTGTTTGTTCATGAACCGGCCCTTTCTCCCGAAATCAGCTTATGCGTTCTGGAATATGAACGAGCCACAGAGGTCATAAAAACGGCATCATGCAGGGGCATCAGCATATGTTATTGCCGTCATAAAATGCAGCATCTCGACCGCGATTGTAATGCACCGAAGGAGATCTGCATGACCTTTAACGTAGCTGCACAGTCTTTGATCAAGCACGGTCATGCCCGGCCGGTTAGTACGGAGGAATGTCTGGATTTGCTCAACGTCGCTTATGATCAAAAGCTGGTTCAGTTCGGTTCCAATGTCCGTGAGAAAGTAAATTTCATCTGTAACTGCTGTGGCTGTTGCTGTGAAGCCATGATCGCTGCCAGACGTTATGGCCTTCTGCGTCCTGTTCATACTACAAATTTTCTGCCGGAGATTCAGGAAGGAGACTGCACGGGTTGCGGCCATTGCGTCAACGTTTGCCCCGTGGAAGCCATAAGCCTTGTTTCGGCTAACGATCCCCGCAATCCTAAAAATAAGAAAGCCGAATTGCGTGAGGAAACATGCCTGGGTTGTGGTCTGTGTGCAAGGGTCTGTCAGGGAAATCACATTGCATTACAATTACGTTCCCAACGAGTAATAACACCACTTAGTTCCGTTCATCTGGCTGTTGTAATGGCCATTGAAAGAGGGAAACTGCAGAATCTCATTTTTGATAATCGGGTTCTTTTCAGCCATAGGGCAATGGCGGCTATTCTTGGTGTCATCCTTAAGCTCCCTCCCGTTAAACAAACAATGGCAAACCGCCAATTGAAGTCGAGGTACTTTGAAACTCTGGTCAGACGAATGAATCTGGACAGTAAAGATCTTCCGACAAAGTAAACATCAACTTCCTGAAGTGTTGTTTTTCTAAATTTGGACGTCTGTACAACATTTCAACGCGTTATCGTGGCAAAATAAAAGGCAGAGCCAATTTGACTTTGCCCGGAATCAAGAGAGAATAAATATTTGGCGGTTGATTTAGCCACTACGGGCGTTTTTACCCAGCGTCGTAAGATTCCTCCATACGCTTCCGTTCGGCCTGTTCCTTTTCACGGATCAGCCTGTCGCGTTCTTGCATGCACTGACGGCAAAACAGGGTATATCCGCACTGTCCTTTACAGTTCTCCCAGTCACCCCTGGAATCCATCGTTTCTTTTTCAGTCAACTTTTCTTCCGCCGGATTAAGTTGGTTAACCTTATGGGATATAATAGCAAATCTTTCTTCCCATTTCAACCGGCGACAGACACCTTCCAATGGTAAAATAATAAACAGATTCATCGGGATAATATGTCTCATTTTGAAAAATATGATGGTTGAGTGTAATTAATAAAATATCATTTTCGATTGGCATATGAGACTTCGCAACATGCAAAGGTTCGGCAGTCTATTTCGGGCTTATATAAAATGCGGGTGTCTCCCCTATTGTTTTTGAATCTTCCCGCAGATATACAAAAGTTTGAGTGGTAATGATTAATGTTCTATAGATGCAATAGAATTCTATTGACATTATTTCAATACAACAACAGAATAAAATCGACGCGCCGCTCTGATAGCAGAGCGAATTGCGACCGCAACGGATATAGGGAAGTCTGTGAGACTGTCTCTGTCATGACCACTGGAAAGCTGACGACCTGGGGGAAGCCATGACCTCCTCTGCTTGTGACTCTGTGGAGGACTGGTGGTGAGATTCCTCCGGTCTACCCGACCCCGAATCAGAAGGCCTAGTTCACCATGTTGAAAATACAAGGCGGCAGCTGCGGTAGAAACGACAGTAAGTTTTTTATTAAATAACAACAGGAGCTTTCTATGAAAGATGTGGACTACATGAGCGTCACCGAGGATAGCATCAACAAGATCAAAGAGGGAGCTTTCTTAACCGTTAAATCCGGAAATGCACTTAACACCATGACCATCGGTTGGGCCACCTTCGGAGTTGTCTGGAGCAAACCGATTATGATGGTGGCAGTGCGATCTAGTCGGCACACCTTTGGAATCATCGAGGCGGCCAAGGATTTTACCGTTACGGTCCCGGCGGGAGACATGCATAAAGAGACTACCTATTGCGGCTCGAAATCCGGTCGGAACGTGGACAAGTTTAAGATGTGTAACCTGGAAACGACCGATAGCCGCCAGGTCGCTTCGCCGATTATTAAAACTCAAGGGCGCCATTACGAGTGTAAAATCATCTATAAATCTGCCATGGACCCGGCCCATCTTGACAAGGCTTATGATTCATCCCTTTATCCCAAAAAAGATTACCATACCCTTTATTTTGGTGAAATACAGACTTGTTATGAAACCGACTGACAGTCAAACGGTCTGAACGGTATTAGTCTGCTCATTACCATTCGTAACGCAGCGTGTTGTCGGTTTAACTCATCCCGAATGACCGAGCCGATCTTTTCCATGATGCAGGGCTTCTTAACATAGGCACCCGCCCCTATCTCCTGAGCCTCCTTGAGTCGATCAGTCTCCGAAAACGCTCCTCGCTCTCCCCCAGCGAATTGAGCAGACGATCCTCTCTCAGGGTAATGTAACTGGTCAGATAGGCCACAACCATGAACATAACGGCTCTGAGGAGAGTTCCGGTCTTAAATGCCTCTATGGTTGCATAGTCACAGGCTATACGGATCATCCCCAGTACAGCAGCAAGAAAGATGGCATATCGTGGATACCAAATTCCAGTGAGGATGATAGGGATATAGACAAGGTGGGTGTAAACGATGTCGATTCCGGAGAAGATATTCACAACAACTGCTAATGCCAAACAGATCAGGAGGGTCGAAAAAATACATATTTTTTGAGCCTTATCATGTTCATGTTTCTAAAGTAATTCTTATTGACGGAGAAAAGCCTTTACCCTATAGTTCTAAGGTATAGCTAGAATCGTTACAGCATTATTATTGAGACTTTTTTTACAGGAATGGAAGATGGTGGAAGATAACAGAACCAACAAACGGTTTGAAACAAACATTGATATTTTATACAGGGAGTCAGGCGCATTTATAAAGTCACATACGCTCAATATAAGCAATGGGGGATTGTTTATTGAAACTGAGAATCCTTTACCCATATATTCAGTAGTTACTTTAAGAATGAGATTACCTGATGAAACCGAACCCATGGAAATTCAAGGATGCGTGGTATGGTCTAATCCAAAAGGCAAGAACAAGGATTTCCCGAGCGGCATGGGAATACAATTCAAACACAGAATAGAAATTGATGTTTTTGGATAAAACATTACTTTCGAACGGTCTAAGTATCGGGGGGCTGTTTTTGCTTGTCAATGGATATTTTGCATCGAAAAGCAAGGGTTGGCGATGAGGTTGGGAAGGGGGGTGAAGCGGCGGCCGCCCTTTTGATAAATCAGCTCACCTTTTGGTTGAGTCACCCGTCGAGAAGGCATTTTTGAGCACAATTCATGCAGTCATCTCCTGCACGCTACAAATTAGCTTCGCTGATTTTTCGAATTCTCAAAGCATTAAGCCTGGATGTATTCATCCAGAGATATTCGGAATTTCGATAGAGGTGATCGTCATTGATTTCCAATCGAAAGGGTGTATGTCTTTCAAAATTATCGGATGCTTGTCTTCAGGAAGAACTGCTCGCTGAGAATACCATTTACACAGACTACGGATTCACTTATTATGTCAAATTTTTGTGACCATGTTTTTCATATCATCCCGCAGATCTAGACAATGTCTTCATTGCCAAAACTCCGGAAAAGCAATGCACCGAGGATAAGGCAATAAAGAAGGGCATTGATGAGTGGATATATGGATGCGAATCCACGGAATGCTTCGCTACCAATCAACGAAGAAGCAAACTGCTGTGCGCTTGAGAGCTTTGGCCATAAATAGTAGATAACTTTCCACCATGTCACGTCCGACTGCAGGTGGGTGCCCGGTTGCTGCATCATCACCTGCGCCATCTGGCTATGGCTTATAGCAAATATCCCATCGGCCACAAAGCCCATGACACCGATGCCCATAACACAAAGAAAAGCGACAATGTCGGGCATCAGGAGCGATAAAAGAAGCACGGCAACAACCACAAAGAGCAAGTTGAATGAGCACAGCATTGAGGCAATGAGGTATTCTGGCATGACAACCTTCAAATTTATGGATGTAATTAAGAACACAATGCTATGCAGGATGAACATGAATAGTACCGATAAAGCCCACAATCCGATGATCTTACCCGTAACATATTGCCACCGAGCTATCGGTTTTGACAAAATACACGATTGCATCCCATCATCCCGGTCGCGCCTAAATACACGCATCGAAAGCAAAGCTGCTATGAGCATCACGCCTGCGGCAATGACGTGGAAGGTCACTTTCGACACTGCCTTTACAACGGTTCCAGCATCTAGCAACTGCCCATTCACCATGTAATTGCCTTGATAACAACCACGAATAAGAAATACAAAGATGGCGCAGATAACGAACATGATGACAAAGCTTTTCTGCCGTACTTCATCGGTAAGCGTATATTTTGCAATCCGTATGATGGGGAGAAGTGCTTTCTGCGTTTTCATGTCAACCTTTCACAAACTTTACAAACACATCTTCCAGTGTATCACCGTCTTTGACAATGCCGGAAATTGCGTCTTTTACCAGAAGCTTGCCGCGGTTCATGATTCCAGCAGTATCGCATATTTTTTCAACTTCCGACAGCAGGTGTGAATTCAGGAAGATAGTCATCCCTTGATATTTAAGCGACTCTAAAAGCTGGCGTGTTTCTCTTATACCGATAGGATCAAGACCAGCAGTGGGCTCATCGAGAATTAACAACTTCGGATTTCCTATAAGTGCAGCGCCTAGTCCGAACCGTTGAATCATGCCCTTGGAACAGGTGTTCACCTTGGTGTGTTCCCTGCCTTGCATGCCGATAAGCTCGACGATGCGCCTGCATTGATCCATGGCATCGGACCGGCTTATATCTAATAGCTCCGCACAGCGTTGCAGGTACTGCCATCCTGAAAGGTAAGGTGGAATATGGAGGTTTTCAGCCAGATAACCGACTGCGGTTCGGCAGGTTGCATGTGTACTTGGAAGGTCGTTTAACGACAAATCTCCTGATGTTGGCCGTGTAAAGTCGAGAAGCATCTTGAAGATGGTCGTCTTCCCTGCACCATTGGGTCCAAGCAGAGCGAAATATTCTCCTGTCTTGACGGAGAAGGAGACATTGTCAACAGCCGCAAGAGGCCCGTATCGTTTCGTTACGGTGTTCAATTCAATCATAGAGGGCACTCATGTTAATCCCTAAAGCATCTCTCCAGCAAAGATGACAGATTCTTCTTTTTTGTGCAAGTAAGTATAGGAACCACGGTCTGTTATGTCAATAACATATAGGCCATATAATATGGCGTGTTGTATAGATTATCGTGGAAGGGATGTATTAAGGCGTCCGCCCTATTGAGATAACGGCGCTCCTTGGCGGCATCACGATTTAGGATTGAAAGGTTCCACAAGGGATTAGTTACAGGAAATCACGACTTTAGGAAAATAGCCGGATTCCACCTGAACAAAAAATAAGCCGTCAAGAGTTTCCACATTTCATTCCGTTATGTTCAAGAGCGAGCAATGAAGAAAATAGAATACGCCGGTTATTGCTGTCACCTACAAAGCCTCAACCTTATTGCATTAATAATTTTGAAGATTATTGATTGAAAGCAGCAACACTTGCAGAAAAAGGCCAGGAGGTATTCGTGGCTATGAGATTTATAGGCTCTGAATAAGGTATAGAATATTCTTACATACGGCAGGATTCGCCGCTCATTTTCTCCAGTAGTTATCTGCTGCCTCGTACTCTTTGATCAGGTCGTCTTCCAGTTCCTTGCGGAATGATTCAAACTGATCATCGCTCATTATTTCAGGCACAGAAAAGATTGAGCCGAATCGAAAAAGAACCCTGCTGAATGGTTTGGGAAGCATGAAACGATCCCAACTGTTCATTATCCATGCGTTTTCATAAGAAACGATACCAGGGCAGATAACTGCATCAGTGCTCCGGGCCAATGAGATGAGGCCTGGTTTGATGACGCAGGGGGGGCCGGTGGGGCCATCCACGATGTGGCCGCCAATATGGTTCTCGATGACTCCCTGGGCCATGACTTGAAGAGCCTCCTTACCACCCCTGGAGCTCGATCCCCGCACTGGAATCCATCCGATGTGCTGGACGATCTTGGAAATGAAATCTCCGTCTCGGCTCTGGCTGATCATGATCCTGGGCGACCATTTAAAAATCCGCGGAAGGAAAAAGCCGCCAAAAAACCGCTGATGCCAACTGGCAACGATGACCCGTCCCCCGTTTTCCAGATGCTTTTGAATCTTCTCCGTGCCTTCTAATTGCATGCTGAGGGTCTTGGCGTAGAGGTTTAACAAGTAATAGATGATTGACGTAAGAAAAGTGTTTAATAATAAGTATTTTATTTCCTTTGCAACAGCCATGAGCAGATTTCCTTTTTATCCATTGATAAAGATATGCTCTTCGGCAATTTATAAGGCATTGTTATTCCACGTTGAAATTATAAGAAGAACGACCACATGTGTCAAAAGAATTTTTACCACAAAATATGGGATGCGATATTGGTGATGATGGAATATGTGTATCGGGTTGGTCAATCTTCCAGTTGCGAAATCCGATTTGGGGCTGTTTCAACTGTTACGAGGGGCTCTTTTCGACAGATTTCAGATAGCCCTCTCCCGCACCCCTCTTCTCTATGAGGCGTTATGAGTGTATGATGCATCCCAGGAATAGTCGGGACATTGATAGAGTTGATCATTACCAAGAGAAAGCTTGCATAAGTTTTCTCACATCCAAGTTATTGATAACAGTCAACTATCATCAATTCATGTTATCATTAAATTGAGTTTCATTAGTCAACATAGCAAACATAATCCTGATGAACTTATGAGCAGTTCCCAATGCGACGGATATGCTTTGAATCGCAATGCAGCGCGTAGGTAATAATTTTATAGCGGATATGTCGGCAGATGCATCGGGTATCAAAAGATAAGCTTTTACAGGAAGCTTCTCTTGTATGTTAAGGTTTGGAATGTCGGGTTTCACTAATATGACATTCCCCCCGCAGTTGCAGAGAAAAATTATAGGAACAAGATAAAAAATAACTTTTAAACAGGCGCGTTATTCGACTATTAGCTCTTTTCAAATTTATCAAGGAAAGTATATTAGAAAGCTCACCATCTCCGATTCTACAGGGATTAATGATGTTTAGTGGAAAGCATTCTTCTGAATGCTTAGCGAAGCTAACAAAATAGTACACCTATGTCAAAGTAGAATAAATCCGGTCAACAATCCCCATCTTCTCTTAAAAAAGAGGCTTCGATCGTCACCACCCACGACTGTTTAGCAGTCGTCATTCATCAAAACTGAGACCTTATGATAAAAAAGTAAAAGGCAAGTCTCAACCTTGCATGGTATATTTTGTTTTACCGAACAAAAACATACCCAAAGGAGGCTTGCCATGGCTAAAGGTAACAAACTTGATTTCACTGGTCAACACATTTACGTTGGTATGGACATTCACAAAAAGAGTTGGAGCGTTAGCATTTATACAGAACATTTTGAACATAAAACCTTTACCCAACCGCCCGAGG